>Ga0160467_100042_pt1 | contig 196914 bp, 140 predicted proteins | sample HID1972I_E11MG_FD_108221 | JGI IMG/M metagenome (GOLD analysis project Ga0160467, IMG submission 108221) | Enriched pill bug-associated microbial communities from UW Madison campus, WI, USA - HID1972I_E11 MG | ecosystem: Host-associated > Arthropoda: Insects > Digestive system > Unclassified ... | reverse complement strand
GCTGGAACGCCAATCTTCGATCATAGCCAACATAGCACTGCGTTTTTCTGTTAAATTATTCATGCAGGCAAAGCTAATCCCAACAAATTATCTAGTCAAGATGTACTTAGTAGGACGGATACGCTATAGCTGGGGTCAGCATCCTCCGGAATATCCAGCTTCTGCTGATCTCTCATTTTGTACTTGATACTCAATATTATCCTAATAAGTATAAGATAAACAGCAACATTCAATCTTATAACATCGAGCCCTTATTCCTTAACCATTTCTGTTCTTCTGAAAGCCAATTTAATAAACCCTGCTTTACGGATACAAATCTGGAATCGTAACTTAAGAAAGTATTTACAATTGTGTTTGTAAGTTCTTTCTTGTACAATCTTAATATCCTTTGTTTTTGCTGTACATCCTGTAATTTTGCCAGAGAGTTTTTATATGCTGCTACGCAGTAATCAATAAACTGCAGGTTATTGTAATTGATGCTGATCAGCTTTTCGCATAGTAGATCATTAAGGCGCTCAGGGCTTTCGCCTGCCAAATTGAGTTCCGTAAGTGTTCGAAGATGCTGCATAATATAGCCGAATCGCTTATAAGCCATGGGTTCTTTATTCATTAAAAGGCCCAGAGGCAACAGTGCCAGCTCAATCAGTTCGTCGGATATGCCATGTATGGCTAAGCTTGCATGTAACCTTTCACGCGAGTTACGATGCTTATTACAAGCCCGGTGAAGCGATACCTGAGGGAGCATTAGCTTTTGATATGTCCCGGGAAGCAATTCATTAAGTCTTTCAATCAGCAGCAGCAGCAGAATTAATGCGCGGGCAAGCGCCAGCGATTTCTGAAAGCGCCATTCGATATAGAGATTATCGGCATGGCGCACCAATACAGAAGTGTGATTACCAATATAATTCCTCCTCCTAACAGCGGAGGAATGCGCCGCAGCCTTGAAACAGACATGCTTAAATGTATCTTCGGTTGCTGAGCGTATTGCTGGTAAATGGCTTGGATTAGGCGTATGTATTAATTGCTCAATAAGGTGACAGAGTATAGGTTTTTTCATTCATAAGATAGGTTTAGATAGAGTAAATAGTAAGTGAAGAATCAGCCGGGTTCTACCCCGGCCCATGCCCAATCCAGTATTTGTCCGATAGTTTCCATAAGGCTATCCTGGTCGGCTTCTTTGCTGATATCGATACCGCACATAGGGCTGTTTGCCGCATTGCTTTGCAGCACGATGGCATAAATACCGGCGACCAGGATAGCGATAACGGCATTAAAGTTTACAGGAGAGCCTGCGAAACGCTCCCTGCACATTTCCATTAAGCGTTCGGCTTCCCGCTCCCTTAACATGGCCACACTACTGATAACCGGATGGTACTCGCTGATTTGCCAGTGTACAAAGCGCTGCATCTCGGGATTTTTTAAAAAGTATTCGAATTGTTCTTTCAGTACCTTGAAGATATATTCTTTGGGGTTATCGGGCATGCTGAATTCGCGGAAGACGGGCATCCAGAAATCCTTCTTATGGATATAGGTTTTAAGCAGGTTATTGAGCGAACCAAAGTGATAGTTAATCAGTTTTTTATCTACGCCCGCAGTACCGGCTACTTCTTTTGTTGTAAAATGGGTGTAGCCTTTTGTTAGCAGGATGCGCCCTACCGCTTCTACCAATAACTTCCTGGTGTGGTCGGGGTCGCGCCTCCTGGCGGAGGCTTTTTCTTCAGACATAGGTATCTTCCTTTCCTAAATTTAATTTCCGGGCAATATCTTCACATGCGTTTAGCACCATATCTAATTGCGCCAGAGAATGTGTTGCCATCAGGCTCATGCGTATTCGGGCGTCTTTACGCGAAACGGCCGGATACATGATGGGATTTGCATATATACCGGCTCGTAACAGCATCTGGCTGGCCCGGGCATTCAATTCCGGAACGCCTATTTTGAGCGGTATAATGGCCGAAGCTGTATTGCCGATATTGAGGCCCATGGCTTTTAAGCCAGAAGTTAAATAATGAATATTCTCCCACAGCTTTATTCTGCGTGCGGGTTCTTCGTCTATCAGGTCTATTGCTTTTACAACCGACATACAGGCGGGACTTAAGGTGGCGGAGAAGAGATGCTGCCGCGACTGGTATTTTAACAGGTTCACTACATCCCGGCTGGCAATTACATATCCGCCAATATGGGCAAAGCTCTTGCTGAATGTTCCGGTAATAATATCCACCTCTTGTAACAAGCCGCATTGTTCGATAAGGCCCCGCCCGCTTTCACCCAGGATACCCGTACCGTGTGCATCGTCTACCAGCAGATAAGCGCCATAATTACGGCAGAGGCTAATAATATCGCGGAGCGGTGCCAAGTCGCCATCCTGCGAGTATACCCCGTCTACAATTACCATTTTAGTGCGGTACTTGCTTTTAGCATCTTTCAATATCCGTTCTAGTGCTTCGAGGTTATTATGGAGAAAAGATTTAACCGTTGTTCCGCTGCAGCCTTCATATACACTGGCGTGTACGGCCATATCCAAGATGGCCAAATCTTCTTTTTTTAATAAGCATAAAAGGGAGGCGCTGTTTGCCGTATACCCGGTGGTATAAATTATCGCGTCCTCGCGTTTAAAGAACCTGGCAATCTTAGTTTCCAGCAACTCGTGGAAGCTGTACTGTCCGCCGATAGCGGGCGAGGCTCCGGCACCGGTGCCAAACTGCTGGATCCCTTCAAGCGCGGCTCTTTTAACTTCCGGATGTTGCGTGAGGCCCAGATAATCGTTGGATACCAGGCTTACATATTGCCGCCTGCCCCCGTAACCGGGTATGTCCAGTTCTACTTCGGGCCCGCAGCCGGTATGAGACTCTAAACGGTAATTTAAGCGGGATTCGCCTTTTAAATAGGTTAAATATTCAGCAAAATATGCTGCACGCTGATTTACATCCATTCCCGGGATGTTTTCGAAGTCTTTAAAACTTGCTGTTGTAAAATTGATCATGATGTTTAGTTTATCTCCTAAAACTAATGCGCCAGAAAGCTGCTGCCGGGGAATTATATGGTGTTTTTAATTAAATTAAGATAGAATCATTTCGTTTCGGACATTTTTTTGCCGAAAAAGGATAACCTCTTCTGTTCTTGGTGAGTTCTTCCTGCGCCCAGATTAAAAATATGCCGCTTTTAAGTTCAACTATCAGTTGTCTCACTAAATCTGCACTATTTTTCATATGTAAGATTTTTAGCCTGAATAACGTTAAGTATCACATTTTTAAGTTTAATATTCACAATCAATAATGCCTCTCTTCCAATAGCTTGAAAGAAACTTATCATTAGTTATTTACATTCCTGAGATAGATATTTAAGACCTCTGTTTAACTGTAAAATAACATACATTCGATACCAGACTATGCAATCTGTTAATATTCTTCAGGGGGTCTTGAAACAAAAATCGCTTCCAGACGTCCGTTTGGCAACGGTTTTATCTTATCCAATATTATATGTTTTCGAATATGTAGATGAGCCTTCAGATGACTGGTACCTTAAACCAATTATTAAAATGAGTTTATTCAAGGTGTTATCAGTTACTAATCTGCACAGGTAAATTCAAGCTTGATAAATTCTGGTTGACGCCTCAACTTCAACCAGAATTTTGTCTCAAGCACCTGAGGTGTTCAAGGAAACTTTAAGCTCCAGTTAGATTAATTCTCCTCCACGATTTGTACATCCCAGGGTTTGATAGTTAACCTTTCGCCTTTTTTTATCATGCGATTACTGATTAATTCTTTCCCGACCGGGTAATCGTAGGGTAAAGTTTCCGTTTTTCCGGAATAATTGTAATAAAAGTGCACTTTCTTGCCAAAATCATTAGTGCCTTGTTTTGTAATTAATGGCCAGCGGATATTTTGATCCGCTCCCTTTATTCCAGCGCGTTCCATAGCGACAAGTAATATCTTCTCCTGCAGTGAATCCGAAGGACGACAACCTTCATAAATTAAGGTTCCCTTACCGAAATTATTACTGGTTATTGCCGGGTATTTGCCATAGAATGTGTGATCGTAGTATGCCAGCGCCTTTGCGGTTTCTGGAATTATCATTTCTGCCCAGTCGGAAACAGAGTTATCATTTTCTGCAACTCCGAAAGGATTATTCTTAAGCTTTAGATTTTCTATATTTCCGAATTCCTGGTAATAGAACCCAGCTGCTTTACGAAGAGGCCCTGGAGCAATAACACTACGAACGGTAGAATTCTCATCTGTAAAGCCGCTTTTGAACATCATTACGACATGGCCCCCATCTTTCACATAATTTGAAATAGCATTCAATAACGAATCTGACGCCACATACAAAGGCGGAATTACGATCATCTTATAATCTTTTAAATTTGCCTTATTAGCGAACACATAATCTACTGCCACACTGTTATTATATAGTACTTTGTGCAACTGGTCGACCTGTTCGCGGTATGCATTATTGCCGTCTTTGTAAGGCATTATGTTAATAGCATGATCGAATCATAACTAAAGAGAATAGCTACCTGAGGTTTAATCTTAAGGTTTACCAGGCGTGGTCCAATTGCTTTTAATTCAAGTGCAGTTCTTTTCATTTCATTGTACACCCGATTCTTCTCAAGATCATGCGATAAGATGCCTTTCCAATAGGTTTCCTGCCCGTAATGCAAAGAATGCCAGTGCCAGTAGGCCACCATATTCGCACCAGAACCAATATTGGAATATACGTTTAAGCGTAACTGTCCGTCATAAGGGGGAGCTTGCGTTTTCGAATCCCAGCCAGTTGTTTGTCCGGTTGTTTCTGTAATTAAGTAGTTGCTATGTTTTACAGAACGAATATAATCTCCGGCCATGGCGTATTCAGCTCCCGTCATTTTATCCTGTGCAGGCGGGTATTTATTTACGCCCAGAATATCCATACTTCTGCTGGCTAAGGGTTTATCTACTTCCGGAACGGTCATAAAACAATGCATCACAAACTGATCTGAACGCTTGTACTCACCGACAATCTTTGTTTGCCAGGTAAGAAAGTCGGCAATTACTTTCATCTTGTATCGTTCCCATTCCAGTTTGTATCCTGTATTTGTCACTGAATTCCGGTCGGGAAACTCACCCCAATTGTTTAAAGCCATACCCCAGTAGTTCAAGCCCCAGATTTTGTTAAGCTGTTGTGTGCTGCCGAATTTCGCTTTTATATAATCCAGAAAGCCTTGTTGGAAGCTTGGATTTGCAGCGCCGCGGGTTAGCGTTTCATTGTCTACCTGAAAGCCGATTACGGCAGGATGTTTGGCATAATGTTCTGAAATTTTACGAACAATGCGTTCTGCATAACGAAGATAATCCTGATTCGTCAGGTCTATATTTTGGCGGATGCCATATCCCATTTTCCGACCATCGGCGTATTCTATCAGCATATCCGGATGCTTCTTCCAAAGCCAGGCTGGAATGGAGTAAGTTGGTGTTCCAACAATCACTTTTATTCCTGCTTTATGGAATCGATCGATAATCCTGTCCATCCAGGCATATTCGAATTTGCCTTCTTGAGGTTCAAATCCGCTCCATGAAGATTCTGCAAGACGAACCACAGTAACACCAGCCTCCTGCATCATCTGAACATCCTTCTCCAGCCGCTCGGTGGGCATGTATTCATGATAATAAGAGGCTCCGTAGAGGATATTATCAAATTTAATCTGAGCGAAGGAAGAAAAAGGACCAGACAAGCTGCTCAATAAAAAAAACATCTTAATAACGACGTTTTTGGATGGAAGTAATTGAAGTTTCATTTTTGGTTTATGTTTAGGAACATTTATCTTTAATCACATTTGTTGAATTATCATTCTGAACACTCAATTACCGGAGGTGCTCAAGGTTTCGCTTACATCACCGTAAGGCAGTGTCTTCCCGCTAAGGTTAATAAATATTTTATCTAAAATTACCCCAGGGTCCACCATATAAATTCTCATACGGTGCATTCCAGCCTTCAGTTCTGAAACATTAACTGACTTTATTGCATTATTTCTTAGCACGTTACTCTTCCACTCATCAGTTCTTCCTACCGTTTTGAAGTTGATAATACTGAGAGGGCCATTATCAATTTTTACAGCATAACGCATTTCGTAATTGTTATTAATGGGAAATGTAGGAAGCGTATAGACATGTACCTTTGCTGGAGAACTGTTGAAATTATAGAAGTCATACTCAATGTAGGGATTTTTGAGAATGCCACTTTCAGTTGAATCAACGGCGGCGGTCAGTGGTCTTGCTTCCAGCATGTTCGCGTCGGTTCCCATCCCTTCAGTTTTCTCCCAGCTTTTTCCGTTATTATTGCCCGTTCTGTTATAGCTTGCAGCATTTATCGAAACATAACCGTTTGATTCAACAAAGCCTTTGAAATTTGCCAGTTCAGGAATTCTTTGATTTTTTACTGATATAGCGATAGGGTATTCGGCACCAGAACCCTTAACAGTTATCGCTCCATTTAAGTCGTCTCCCAACGGCACTTTTGTCCAATCCACCTCAACCCAGAACCGATGTTCACTATTTAGTTTTCCTGCTGTGAGTTTTCCTCTGCGCCTACTTATTTTAATCCATTTGTGGGATGGTATTATCTGATATTCGACCGCTGTTTCTTTCGTCAAAAAAACATCTACAAAATATTTGTTCGAACTGTAGCGATTAAAATTCGGCAATTGAAACTTTTGCATAACCGCAGCTGAGATTTGAACAGAGTCGGATAAACCTTCCGGCCTGATACTAAATCCTCGCGCAGAAGTTTGAACAGATAACTCTAGTTTTGGAGGATCAAAAACAGGAAGCTCCCTTGGTTTCATAGACATTATCCCATCCCACTTGCCATTAACAAGTTTCTCGTTGAAATAACGGGTTTCACTACTGATCTCATTATAGCTATCCTGTGCCAGTTTATAGTAATCATAAGCCGACAGCCGACCTTGCATTGCATACAGATATGCTTTATCGCGATACAAATATTTTTTGTTCATTAGCGAAGCACCGCGGACAGGATATAAGACAAGCTGGTAAAAGGCGTCTTTAGATACCGGAGAAATATTCCTTTGCAGCACCGAAGCCGCAATTTCCAACTGATTGTATCTATTGATACGCTTCTCCGCTTCGTCTCCGTAACTATAATGATTGTATTGTGTAAAATTGACAGAAGTAATAGGTTCAGCACTATTCCAACCCATAAATTCAGGCCTGCGTTCAAATGCTAGCTGATAATATTGCCATAATACTTTTGATATTCCTTCTGCATTTTCTTTGCCGAAGATATTTGCCGCCCAATTGTATAAGTGCTTTTTGGTGTAATCGGGAGATAAGAAAGGGGTTACATCATAGGCCATATCCAGGAATTGCTGGGTATTGTATTCCAAAGGCTTGATGTCACCTACATTTAATACCCATATTTTTCGCGCATCCATTTCGTAGGCTTTAGTCATTTCTTCCCTAACCAGTGCCGGATGAGTTGTGCTGAGCCAGAGATAATCATGAGGCCTACCCCAATAAGAAGCGTGGTAATATATGCCTGTACCGCCTTTTCTTGTTTTTTCATTATCGTTAGCAAGTCTGTGAATATATCCGTAGTTGTCGTCAGGCCAAACTAATGTTATGTCTTCGGGGACTTTAAGACCGTGCTCATAGATCTCTAAAACTTCCTTATATACAGTAAGGGCCTGGGGAATAGATTTTACATCAGGACTAATATATTTACTAAGCAGGTTTCGCTGATCTTCAAATATTCCTTCTAGTAAAGGAACGGCCTCCTGGGTAGTCTTTATCCCTTCCATTTTACCGTCATGTATGCCACGCATTCCCATAGTATAAATCGCGTTATTTACTTTACTTTCCTTCAAGCGGCTTGCCCAGTAACCCAGGACATTTTCCTTGTTAGTTATGTAGTTAAATGAGCCCTTTTTTTTATCCCATTCATCGACGTTATTACGCAGCATAGGTTCGGCATGAGATGAGCCAACAACGATCTCATAATCTGATGCCACATTTTTATTTTGAGGATAGTAGTAAAAGGCTTTAGTGCTTGGGTGCATTGCAGGCCATATTAAGTTCGCTTTAAGACGCAACAGCAATTCAAAGATCTTCGCGTAGGTTTTGGGGCCTATATCTTTCGTTGCTGGTTCGAAAGTTTTAGCTGCCCAGGGCTGCAATCCCCAGTCTTCGTCGTTTAGAAATATTCCTCTGTATTGTACGCTGGGTTCATTGGACACAAAGTCACTTATATTTATCGTAAGGTTGGTATTTTTTACAGGATTAACATCGGCCCACCAGTACCAGGGCGAAACTCCGATTTTTTCTGAAAGTGTAAAAACGCCGTACGCTGTACCGCGTGCGTCACTCCCGGCGATGACAAGTGCTTGGGATATGTTATTGTCTGGCCTGTCAATTATCTTCCATGCAAAACACTCCCACTTGCCCTGCAGATTTTTTTGTAGTGTTGATTGCTTTCCACTAAAGGATTGAACAAGGTTTGACTGAGCATTGCCAATCACAACCACATTTCCTTTGGCACTGTTTACGTTTGTTACAACTTGAGGTAAAGTTCCCGTTATCCGCTGAATGTCCTGAGCCAAAAGATGGGCAGCAATGGAGTCAAGCTTAGGTCCACCTTTGCTGTACAAGATCATTACAGGGTTACCTTTTGTTGCAAACGAAAACTCTTGCGCCTTTATAGCATACGGCAAGGATAAAAGCCAAAGCAGCATAAAACCGGATAAAACATTCTTCATTTATATAGTTGTAAGTTTTATGAATGGGAAATGTATTTGACCGTTTATTATCATCGCTGTCGTCTATTATCTTACTTTTTCAGAACAACCGGTTTTCCGTTTACCACAACATTTTCTGTCTTAATATTCGGATAATTATTTGTTGATAGTGTAGGCGTTTGGGCTTCTACTATAATATCTTTGAATAAGATATCTGAAATTTTATCAGTAGGATTACCCTTTATATCGCCCACCCGTCTGACTTTCATATTAATATTTGAAAAGGTAATATTGCGAACTATACCAAATGGTTTCTCAGCACTGTCTCCCAAATTGAAAAACTGTTTCCATGGCGCTAATGCGATAAGTAATCCGCAACGACCGGTGATGTTCTCAATCGTGATGTTCTCATAAATCTGATAAGTATCCGGCCTCATTTTTAAGCGGAGTATCGAAGTAGTGCTCTCTACCTTGCAATTCCGCATGGTGATGTTACGGGCATGAATACTTTCACTGCCCATGGTTAACGTTCCGTGCGATTCCCCGAACGTACAGTCTTCTATCAGAATATCTTCAACTATACCGTTCTCTTGTTGATTATGTGCGTTGGGGCCTTTGCCGCCCTTTATAGCAATCGCGTCATCATTCACAGCTATATAGCAATTCCGGATAATTACTTTTTTACATACATCCAGATCAATACCATCGGTACTTGGCGCCGGTACAGGGGCAAATGGTGAGCGAATATCGCATCCTTCGATTAGTGCGTTATTACATTGGTACAAATGTATGGTCCAGTATCCGGCATTCCAGAGTTTCGCGTTTTGAATAATCAGGTTATTACATCCCCATAAAAAAATCAGTCGCGGACGGCTTACTTCCAGATTCGTCCATGGCTTTCCTGCCTTATTCATTGTATCCCGATGTGTCCAGAAGTTTTTCCAGAACCGGAGAGCGTTACCATTAATAGTGCCCGGGCCTGAGATGACGAAGTTATCGACAAAGTAGGCATTAATAAGTGCCGCATAATAAGGAAGGTTCTGACCTTCCATACGGGAAGGAATCAGCGGATAGTCGGCAATATTATCGGAGCCTTTTAGTATAGCACCTTCCTGTAAAGAAAGCTTTGTTTTGGTTTTGAAAAACAGAGCGCCTGTAAGATAAACACCTTTTGGAACAACGATGGTTCCGCCACCTTTTTCATGTGCGAGGTCGATTACTTTTTGAATCGATTCTGTCTGCATCTTTGTACTATCCGTGCTTACGCCATATTGAGTAATCACATAGTCTTGCGATTGAGCTGTGAAGGCGTAAATAAATAAAGAAATAAATAGAAATAGAATTTTCATTTCGTTGTGTGTGTGTGTTTATTAATTTTCAGTTTCTAACAACCTTACAGGCCCCAGTAAACCCGACTTTTGCAGTGTAGAATTGCCATTCCATGGATTCATTTTCGACTGAACAATACGCTGCTTTTCCGGCAACAGATGGTCGCCAATAAGCCGGTTTCTCCAGGTGTTTATTACCTCCACTTCCAGAGTGTTATTCCCTTTTTTTATGGCCCCGCTTACATTAACCTTGTATGGGAAAGTCCAAACACCTCCCACATATTTCCCGTTAAGCTTCACTTTGGCTGTAGCGGTAAGGTCGCCTAAATCTAAGTGATACTCTTTTTTTTGTGAAAGCGCTTTGACCTTAAACGAAGTGGTATAAACAGCGGTGCCCGAGTAATAGCGGATGCGTTCATCTTCCACCAGCGACCAGTCTTTAAGTTCGCTGAAAACAACTGGCTTTTCAGGGCCCCGCTTAACCGCATCGTGTTCAAAAGTAACGGTCCATGGGCCATTAAGAGAGTTCAATAAGACTGGTTCGGGAAAATTAGCCAAGAAATCTTTAGCTGAAGGAACTCCCTTCTCCCGGAATACAATGAATGCGCTTCCATTGGCTGTCAGTTTCAGGGGAACAGTTACCGTGTTCGCACCCGCTTCAAAAGCTGGCAACGCACGGATGGTACCGGCAAGGGCATCCCAAAGTTCCGGCCGCAGGCCTGTAACGCGAAAAGTGGCGTTAAACTCAACGGGTTTTCCGGTAGTATTGGCCAGGAAGTAAATTTCCTTACCATTAAGTGTGCGGTGGGTGTATTCTATTGCTGTATTTCCGGTTGATAAATCCGGCGCAACATCTAATGCTTTAAATACTTCGTCGAGACTGACCTTACTAAATATCTGACCCTCTCCATATTGGCGGTGCTTTAAGGAAGCGTCTCCCCATACCTTTTGGGCAAGTTGCCGGATAGCTTTATCGGATTGGGGATAATTCTGCAGGCTGGGCGAACGGCTTGGTGGATTTCCTAAAACTACACCTCCTGCCGCAATAAGCTGTTCTACTTTTTGCAAAACCTCAGGACGCATGGTTTCTGCCGGAGGCAAAACAAGTACACGATAAGCAGTGCCATGCGGCAATACCAGTCTCCCGTCTTTCACCTGCATATCCCGAACAATCACTTCGGCATTGATATAATCATAATTGAAACCTTTTGGCAATTTTGGTTCAAGTCTCCCCCGCATAATGGGATTGTCTTCTCCGATGTAATAAGCAACGTCGGCTACATTTTTTCCCTGTTGAAGCATGAAATTGGAGCGGCGGTGATACAAGTTAAACAGGTCGAGATGCTTGAACCAGGTATTCTTGCGGTTAAATTCTGTACCGTACCAGGCATCAAGGCCCGGGTATAAATCCTCATAAGGCTGGTGAATATATACATGAAGCAGGGTGCTGTTCACGCCTTGACCGAAAGCCCAGTCGCTAAGGCTCTTCAGTTCTTTTGGATAGGTAGCGAAACTAAAGCTCTTCTCCCAGGAACCAGATGTAAAGGACTCGGCAAACACTTTATTTTTACCATAAATATGTGCGGTGGAGGCTGCTCCCCTGTTTTCGAAGCGCCTGTCAGTATTAATCGGTTCAACCCAGTACTCTCCCGAAACTTCATCTGCCTGCCCTCCGTATTGTAAAAACTCACCCGGATAGCCGGAATGTCCGTAATTTTCCAGCCAGGTTTTAAGGCCGTGCTGATGGCTTATTTCGCTCATCCCACCGATATAATCGTAGGAAAATTTGTCTGCGATCAACCGGCGCATATCCCAAAGGAAGCGATCAGAGAGCTCGGAGCTACCAATAATATGCCCACTGTAAACCGGTAAAAAAGGTGTTGCATCGTATCCGTAACGTTTCTTAAAATCATCCAAAAAGCCATCTGTGAAATTAAATCCTCCCCGCTCGTAGCTATCCATCACCACCATTTTAAGCGTTTTGCGATCGTTAGCGGGTATGCGATTTAGTATCTGGCCTATAAATGCGTTAAAATGAAATTTGATGTGATCCTTATTTATTTTGTCTACTTCCAGGCCTTCGGCTTCAAACGACGCCGGACCATTCTGTACGTTTATAAATCGCATGCCGGTACGCATAATAACCCAATCGCCTTTAGGGGCGTTCCAATTGAGCATACCATCAGCCGACATATATTTTGAAATATCGAGCACATCCTGAACGCCGGGCAGCGAGGCCTCGCTTTGCTCCGCGCCTGTTTTCGTCCTTGAACCTGTCCAGTCGGGAGAGCTTCCTACAACTTTAGCCAGCTTCTTTTCAGGAAGATTTTTTATCACGGGAGTTGAACTCAGAACAATATCTTTTATCTGGCTATTGCCATCTCCGTTTTTCTGAAACACAAGCCTGAACGATCTTGCTTTCAGCCCATTCAGCTGAAGAAAATACGGCGCATGGGGCTCAAACCCTTTGGCCAAATCTTGCACGGTGCGTGAACGGGTAATTTGTGCTTTTTGAATGCTTTTATAAACAGCACCTTCCTTCACCTGAACATCTACTGTTACGTTAAGATCTTCCTCCGGATAAAAAGTAAGACTTCTTGCTGTGGCCTCCGCTGGAAGTTCTATATCCAGCTGCGACTCTTTCTCAGTTATAAGATATTTCTGCTGGCTATTCGCCGAGGAAGCGATTTGAAGGCCGGCTGGGTTAAGCTTTGTACCAGACAAATCCAAAAGGTTTTGCTGATAACCGGGTGCAACCCGGATAGCAAGCACCTTTACATCCTGGAAAAAAGTATCCGTTTTTGCTAAAAGCCTTGAAATTCTGACCGGGCCCTTAACTCTGACTTCGGATGCATCCAGGTAACGCATAGCCTGTTCGGGCTTAACCCAGGGGCCGCCCGATTGGCTCCAGCCGGGACAATTAAACAACCCAACTTCCATATCGAGTTCGGCCGCAGTTTTAAGCGCAGCATGCAGGGCGTCCCACCATTCGTCTGAAAACACTTTCACCGTTCCAAAATATTGACCGGTGGTATCCCTCGACCAACTAGTACGGTTGCGTATATTGGAACCAATCATTACCCGTGTTATTCCCGCTTCTTTCATGGCATGAAAATCTTTAACCACACCTTCTTTTGAGACATGATTATTCAGCATGTGATAGAAGGTTGATATCCGCACACTGTCGGGAGGGGTAATAAAACCTTTTTCAATGTCTTCAAAGTCATCAGATCGATATAGATTGAACCCTAAAAGTGTAAGGAGCAATGTGCCGGAGAGGAATTGGAGCACTTTCTTCATGAAGTTTAAGCTGTTATTTTTAGTTCTGAGCTGTTTCTAAACTACTTTATATTAGAAAAATTTAAGATAAGTAGCCGACTGACTAACAGTCGACTACTTATCTTAAAAGCCTGTATTCTGAGGAAACTTAGGTCCAACAGTAACCAGATCGATTTGCGCTTGAGGTATCGGCCTTAATATCATAAAATCTTGTATGTTCGGCAACGCTTGTGGATTTAAAGCTTTTACGCGACGTACCAATGATTGTGTACGAACAAGATCATACCATCTCACTGATTCTCCAAACAACTCACGTGACCGCTCATCTAATATCAAATCTATACCTCCAGCCGATGCCTGGGCCGGTGTAATTTCCATCTGAGCTACAGCTCCAGCAGGCGCAGGCGGCACATTCGCAGGGCGTACAGCCGCACGCTTTCTAAGTACGCTTAGCATGGTCGCCTCCGTACTAAAGTCGTTCAATTTGAAGGCTGCTTCAGCGGCAATAAGATATAACTCAGAGAAACGCATAAGTACCAAAGGCCTTAGAGAAGCGTCGTTGATTGCAGGGCGACCAGGATTGTCAAATTTTTTGACAGAAGGGTACATTGTAGGCGTATATGGGTTTTTATTTGTTCCGGTTGCTGCAGTCGCTAGTGACGGACGCATAAAGATCACACCTTTAAAAGCAGCCCTTTTTACATCTCCGGGATCATAAGGAGGTGTCCATAACGCCGTATCAGCACCTATGGTTAAAGTTCCCCTCGGCGTAGTTTCAGCTTTATTAGCGATCCAAGTGGTTTGAAAAGTATTCCAGTAGCGATAGTCGTTTGTTTTATCAGCAAATAATTGGGTTTCTACCCAATCAGCGTTTGGCCTGATACGTTGGAATGGCCGTCCGTTAGCTAAGTCTCTAGTCACCAGCTGAGGGCCGCTGTTGGTAGGATAATTGGCGACTATTGTTGGGTAATTCGGTCTGAAGAAGAAGGCCCAGCCATTGAAGTTTACAGGAGTCGCAGCCGCAAGGCTATACTCACCATATTTCGGATCAGCATTATGTTCGACAGCAAAAAGAATCTCTTTATTAGAGATATCGCTCGCTTCACTATAAGATTGGTCATACGAAGAATACAGCCCTTTTCCGTAAGTCGATGCTGAATTAATCAGATTTTTTGCCGTAGTTAAGGCATTATTAAAATCAGAAATTTGGGCAGCAATCGACCAGCCGCGGGTGAGATACACTTTCGAAAGCAAAAACAGTGCAGTTGCCCTGGTTGCAGCGTAACCAGCAAATGGTGAAATATTTGTGCTGGTAATCGGCTCGCCTGACTTGGTCTGCAATTCAGTCGACGCCTCTGTTAAGTCTTTAATAATTAAGGCATAGACATCCGAAATCGGCGCCCTACTGTCACTTAGACTAGGACTAGTGATGAAGGCGGTATGTAATGGCACATCGCCAAAAGTTCTTACCAATTCGAAGTAAAGCAGTGCCCTTAAAAATTTCGCCTGTGCTAGATATTGTTTTTGAACGTCAGCATCTGTAAATGCGGTTTGACCAAACTGCAATACGCCATTTAACGTATTAATATCCTGGTAAGCATTTCGAAACAAAGTTCCAAAAACGTCATTATAAACGGTGTTGTTACTTACAAAGTTGGCATAAGTTGAAAGACTTAGTCCGTTAGCAGAAATGCTCCCTCCAGTAATAACCTCATCTGTACCAACCTGAAGCGCATAAAAATAATTTTCCGATCCCCATAATGATCTGAGATTTTGATAAACTCCTGTAATCCCTCCTTGAACGCCAGCCTCAGTAGCTAAAAATGCTGGAGTAATACTACTCCGGGGGGTTTGCTCAAGAAGCTTTTCACAACCGAAGAGACTTAGCATGCATATAACGGTTGATATAACTACTATTTTATTATAGATTTTCATTTGTTTTTACATTTAGAGTTAAAAGCCTGCGTTTATACCAATCGACCACACCCTGGTCTGAGGAATGTATGTTCCAATAGTTAATGCCCTTCCAAGCGCGTTTCCAGAAAAGCCTGACGCACCACTATCTTGACCTCCGTAACCGTTACTTTCTGGGTCAAAAGCGAGGCCTTTTCGGACTAATGGTGCATAAATAGTGAATGGATTATTAACGACAGCAGTGATTTTTAACGATTTAACCACACCGTCTTTTAGAATACTTTTTGGGAAGTTATAACCAAGACTGATAGTCCTCATTTTGATGAAGGAGCCATTTTGATACTGTAACGTAGAAGCGTATAACGGGCTACGACCAGCGTCAGGCCGTGGCCAACCATTAGTAGGGTTTGTAGGTGTCCAATAATCGAGATTGTACTGATTCATACGTCCGATATTGAAAAATCCGTCCGCTTGATTAAGATAATTTACAGAAACCATCTGTCCCATTCTGGCAAACGCTACGGCCGTAAGATCAAACCCTTTGAAACTAAAACGATTCGTCATGCCGGTAATATAATCAGGTTGATAAGATCCCAGCAGCTGGCGATCGTTTGCATCAATCTTCTTATCGTCATTTAGGTCCTCTACTTTAATCCAACCCGGTCTGGCGCCATATACAGCAGCTTCAGTTGCTTCATCGGTTTGCCAAATCCCGGTCTTTTTGTAATCATAAATAACATTAAATGGCTGACCAACAAACCATCCGTTACCAATATCCTGTTGAAGACCGTCATGCAATTCTGTTATTTCTGAACGCTGGAACGAAATGTTGAAATCTGTGTTCCACTTGAAATCCCGTTCAAGATTACGAGAGCTAAGAGTGATTTCCATACCCTTTCCTTTCGAATTGCCTGCATTCACGAGGGTAGTCGAGGCACCGTTACTAAGTGGCAGCGAGAGCACTTGCAAAACGTCGAAAGTCTTTTGAGTATACACGTCAACGGAGCCGGAAATGCGATTATTCAGAACTCCGAAATCAATTCCCAAATTAATGTTATTAGTATGCTCAAATCTCAAATCCGCGTTAGGCAACGCAGTTACAAGATAGCCATTCTGATGATTAGTTCCGAAATTGTAAGCTACCGCACTTAAATTCCCGAGAATTTGGTACGGATTAATGTTCTGATCTGCGGTAACACCATAACCCAGCCTCAATTTTAAAGAATTCATCCATGGCAACGACTTCGCGAAGTTTTCGCGATCGACATTCCAACCTAGCGCGAAGGCCGGATAGGTAAAATATTGATTGCCTGGCCCTAATACCGATGACCCATCACGACGTACTGTTGCCGTCAATAAATATTTATCATTAAAGCCATAAAAGGCCCGTGCCATGTACGAAACCAAGCCTCGTTCTGAATAAGGAAAGTTTGCATTCGTAATACTGTTACTTACACCATGGAACAAATTGTAACTTTTTAAATAATCAGCGGGGATTCCGATGGCATTCATACCGCTGCCTTGTGTATGGCTTTTTTCCGCACTAAATAAACCTGTAAATATAAGATGATGCTTATCCGCAAAGGTTTTATCATACGTCAGAATATTCTCAAGTAACCAAACATAATTTTCGGTGTTTGATATGGAAGCGTTTGATTGGTCCTGTGTTGTATTGGTGTTTACAATATTATTTACAGGGTTATAACTGTTCGCCTGACTCTGGTTGTAAGCTAAGCTGGCATTCACTCTGTATTTCAAGCCTGCGTAAATGTTTGCTTCACCATATAGAACGTTATTGGTGTTTAAACGACGAGTTATCGCCTGAATAGCTGAACTTCGTAATGTTAATGGATTTATTGTAGTCAATTCACCGAGCGTTCCTACAGCAGGCCTCACATTAATACTTCCGTCTGAATTATATGGAGACAAAAGAGGGCTTATAGTGGATGCAGTGGCTAATCGATCTCCTATATTATCTCTATTGGATAAGCTGTTGTTCGATGTAAGTCCGACTTTGAAGACCTTACTGATTGTTTGGTCAAGGCTAAATAGCAGGTTTCCCCTCTTGTAGTGTTGGACATATTGAATCCCCTTTTCATCCCGGTATCCTGTACTGATCGAAAACTGCGTATTTTCCGTTCCTCCTGAAAGGCGCAATTGATTATCCGTGATGTACCCTGGACGTAATATAGTACTCACCCAATCGGTATTCGTGCCATTATTTATTCCATTCTGCTCCGCAACTGTTATGGGATACGAAGTAGTATTAGGCGTTTGCGAATTACCGGCTATAGATTCTTGTTTGAAGGCAATATATTGTTCTGCGTTCATAAAACTATAGCTGCCAATAGCATTCGTTATACCTGTAGTGGTATTAAGGTTCACAATTGTAGGCCCATTTTTACCGCGTTTTGTTGTAATTAAGATAACACCACCGGACGCCCGGGAGCCATATATTGCGGTTGCAGAAGCATCTTTAAGTACCTCCACACTTAAAATATCGTTTGGATTAATATCATTGAGACTCCCGTTTATGAAAGGAACACCATCTAAAACAAACAAGGGAGCATTGGTAGCGTCTGCTGCACTATTGCTTGTTGCAAAAGAACGCTCTCCACGTAACCTAATTTGACTGGTTGATCCCGGTGCATTCCCTGTTGTAGAGATGTCAAGCCCCGCAACCCTTCCCTGTAGTTGGTTAACAACATTGGTTTGAGCTGGTACTTGCTGCAAAGTTTCGGCTGAAACGGACGTCACAGCTCCGGTTACATCCCTTTTACGCTGTGTGCCATAACCAACTACAACTACTTCATTTAAATCTTTAGAAACCGGCTTGAGTGATATATTAAGAGTAGTAGACCCACGTGTTATCACTTCGTGGGTTTCATAGCCCAAGAACGATACGAGAAGAATAACATTATCTGGAACATCCATACTGAACGCACCATTGATGTCGGTGACAGTGGCTATTTTAGGGTCGCTTTTTACTCTTACAGTAGCCCCTATAATCGGCTCTCCCTTTTCATCAATAACCTTTCCGGTTACCCTATCTAACTTGCGAACTACTTGTTCTGTCACTCCCTTATCTTTTGCATATATAACAATGGTCCGGCCGTTGATTTGGTACGAAAATGGCTGTCCCACTAACGCTTCATCCAATGCTTGAGTAACCGGTACATTATTTAAGTGAATGGTAACCAACCTGCCCAGCTTTAACAGATCCGCATCAGCCAGCAGGCTGTAGCCACTTTGCTTTCGGATATCATTAAGGGTTTCCCTTAAGCTGGCGTTAGTTTTATTAAGGCTTATCTGCGCCAGTGAACTTGCGCTAACTTGCAAACAGCCAATCAAAACAAAAAAGAAAACTGATTTCATAACTCGCCATAATCTAACATTGGCGCATGAAGAAAACATGCACCTATGTGCAGTAATTTTTACGTACATTTGAGTAGTGGTTTTAGAAAATTGGTTTGTAAACTATGATCTTATAACCCGTCTCAGCTGATCTCAGCTGTTTAAGACCAGAAGCGGCCAGGCTTCTGGTTTTTATTTTTCCGGGCTTAGGGCTTGGAAAAACTATTTCATAAGTATGATCCTCCTTCCTTCTATTTTATACCTGATCCCACCTGCCAGAGCAATATTGTCAAGTAATTCATCGATAGTTTTATATCTTGATACAGTTCCCAACAGCTTCTTTTCTCCCACATTATTTAAATAAAGGACCTCAACATCATACCAACGGGCGGCTTTACGCATCACTTCTGCAATGCTCTCATTGTCAAAAATGAACACCCCTTCCTTCCAGGCCATCACCTCATTAATATTTGCTTTCCGAACTTGCAGTGACTGACTTTGATTATTAACGCTCATTTGACCTGGAGCTAGTAATACTTTCTCATTTTCCCTCATAACCCTTACAGCCCCCTCTAGTAATGTGGTCTTGACGGCTAATTCATTGTTATATGCTTCAATGTTGAAATGTGTACCTAGCACCTGTACAGTCTGGGTGGAGGTAATTACCTTAAATGGCTTGCCGTTACGGGCGACCTCGAAGTATGCTTCTCCTGTTAGCTGCACTTGTCGTTCAGTTCCGGTGAAAGAAGAAGGAAATGTTAAAGACGACCCAGAATTAAGCCATATGTGCGACCCATCTGCAAGTATAATATCATAAGTTCCACCTCTTGGAGTGGAGATTGTATTAAAGCCTGCTGCATTACCGTCTCCGCTTTGTGCGGAGTAAACTAGTTGCCCATCTCTTGTCTTGGTAACACTTACATCACCTTCATGAGCCACTTCACCGTTCGCTGCATTTGTCAAGGATATGATTTTGCCATTAGCCAGAGTAAGTATCGCACGGTTTCCCCCAGGCAAAATAACTGCCGGCTTACTTTTAATAACTGTTTGAGTAGGTTTTGAAAGATTATCTTGCTTGTAGAAATAGGTAAGAGAAAACGTGCCTACAATTAATATTACTGCTGCTGAGAACCACCAATAACGCTTAAGCCCTGGCTTACTTTCTTTTAGCGCTAACTCGCGCTTAATATTTTCAAAAATCAATGAAGTTTCAACTTCTTCAACTTCCAAATTATCCGGCAGTGTACTCAACTGGCTCTCGATTGCCTCATGCAATTCTGCTTCGTAATTACCCGAAGCTAAATAATTAAAAAGCTCTTCTAATTCTTCGCGGGTACACAGTTTATGCTTGTACTTGTAAATAAGCTGGTCGAAACGGTTCATAATCGGGCTACTTATTAATACTACGAACCGGAACGAAATCTTAACTACTCAAACTATGCTTTTTAAAAAAAAAATTAAATATTAAAAAAGATGATAGCAGCAACGAACCAGGAAAGCTCTGTGTGCTGCAAAAAGTAATTACGAATTTGACGATTACCTTTTACTATATGATTATTTACGGTTGCTGTGGAAATATTTAGAAGTTGGCTAATCTCATTATGGGATTTGCCTTCGATCTTACTAAGAGTGTAAACCCTTCTGCATTGCTCTGGCAGATAATCGAGAGCTTCTTTTAATATTTTTTTATTTTCTTTTGAAATGAGTTCTTCCTCTACATGAGTGTAATTTTCAAGTGCTTGTGAGATTAAAACCGAACGTCTTTTTTCGTCAAGCGCTACTTTTCTCAAATAATCATAAACCATGTTTCTAGCAATCGTAAAAAGAAATCCTTTATATGATCTTTCCAAGTCAATTGTGAAACGACTTTCCCAAATTTTGAGATAGACATCTTGAAGGATCTCGCTGGAAATTTCGTTGTCCTTGACTAGATATTTGATATTAGCAAGCAAAGCTTTACTATGCAACCGATACAAACATTCAAAAGCATGTACACTTCCATCTATAAGCTGAGCAACCAAAAGTTTGATATCTGTGTCGGAATCGCCTCTCATCATTGGATTTAAGTGCTAGAAGAAAGCAATAATTGATTAATCAATTATAATAAAAAATATTGAATACGCTTACTGCGATTTGATATTTACAAATCAGCCACAATCCTTGATTGTGAAACCCGGAAGCGATACCTCAATTTGCAACTACGCGCACATTAGTAAATACATTTGAAGTGAAATAACATTTAACTGATGTTGATTCCAAGAGTTTTCCGGATTAGAGCCAAAATTCGGTTATATGATGAGATTACCTACGATTCGTGTATCGTAAAATACCTATCTCGGCCGTGGCTTAGACGCAAGAGACGCTACGGGAGAAAGTTCTTTAATTGTATCACTAAATACTGGCATTATACATGATATATATATGAGAACGTATACTCTGAAAAAAATGGCGACAGCCAGTACAAGCTAGACGCGAGGTCCGAAAGAACCCGGTATGACCAATCGCTTCAAATGGTAAAATGCGTCATACCGAAAGAGTTCGGCATGATGAATTTTCCAGTTCATAATACATTTAGAACGCAAACTTTTATCGTTACTCTGCTATATTCCTTGCATCTATTTTTCCTCGGTAATCATTAGCGCTTGTCCGCCTTTTGCTTGTACGTCAATAAGAAAGGCATCGCCTTTTTTAACAGACAGTACCCTTTTGGCTATGGTATTATTCTTATCCTCAAAAACCGTTGCTGTATATTTTTTGCCTGCCTTTAAAAAATCAAGTTTTATTGTATCATTCCAATCTTCAAATCCTGCCGCATTACCTATAAACCAGGTTGTACCGCTTCTGCGGGCCACGCTGATATTCTGTCCTATCTCCCCTTTGAGATAATGAGTTTCGTCCCAGACTGCAGGTACATACTTAAAGAATTCTATTTCCTCTGTATTGGTATAATCTTTTGGTTTTCCATACCAGAAAATTGCCTGTAAGGGACTAAAATAAACTACTGTAAGCGCCAGTTGCTGTGCCTTACTAACTTTTATGTTCTTACTAAAGCTGTTTGCAGGATTTGGGAAGCAAAAAGTAAAATCAGCAGCACCGGCAAGAAAACGGGTAAAAGGCAATACAGTGTTATGAAAAGCATCAGGGCTGTTTTCATCTCCGCGTATACCCTCCTGGCTAAGCAAGGCAGGATAAGTGCGGCTTAGTCCGGTAGGTTTATAGTTATCATGAATGTTAAGTACAAGCCCGTAATCGTTTACTTTCTTGATCGCTGTGCTAAGCCATGTCAGGCCCTTTTGACTAAAGCCATCAATAAAACCAAACTTCATTCCCGCTATGTCCCATTTTTTATATAAAGGCAGGATAGTATCCAAATGGTTCTGCAGTCCTACATAGTTTACATACAGAATTACTCCAATCCCGTTTTCTTTACCATAGCGGATAACTTCAGGCATATCGATTTTATCAATCGGGACCCTGGGGTCTGATGATACCGCCCGCTCCGGCCCATACCAGCCGGCATCATACATAATATACTTAAAATTTAAGCTTTTTGCCAGATCGATACAATCTAGTCCATCCTGTGTTGTTAGTTGCGCTCTTATTAATTTCCCGGGCTGTATACTAGGCGGTATCTCAGCTTTTGCCGGAGGACTTAGTCTCAAAAACAAGTCGCTGAACTGATGCAGGCCTATAGCCGTATTTGAAAAGCTTAGCGTTCTCCAGGGTGTTTCAAATGCTCCCGTAAATTTCACCTCCTTATCCCTGGCAAATACTACTGCGAGGCTGTTGGGCAAACTGCCCTTCCCTAACTCCGCTTTGGTATAATTTTCATTCTGCGCCTCTCCTACACTGATAAACAATTTTCCATTGGTTAGCGTTGCCGGAAAATCGCACGTCGTATTTAAAGAGTCGATCTTTAGCGGGGTAAAAACAGACTCGTGATGGTATTGATAGATTTGATAAGGCCCGGTAAAGTTAAATGAAGTAAGCTCCTGTTTAATGATAAGATCGTTAATTCCGTCCTGCCCGGGAACCAGGTATTTAAAAGCCACAGACCCGTTAAAAACTCTGGCCAAAAGGGTAAATTTCAAAAGCTTAGAACTGCAAAAAAGGCTTATTTCATTATAATTATTTTCAACAAATTCATTTTCTCCGAAGTGCCATTTAAATTTTTCAGAGTGCTTCGCTTTGGAAGAGCCGGTAATAGTGATTTCCTTAGCAATCGCCTGCTCTGGCTGCAATCCTAATTCAGACCAGTTAATTACGGCAGCTCTGCCATAATTTACCCTGTAGTTCAGATTCCCATTATTATCTATTTTAAATTCAAGCTGAGTGGCCTTATCAGGGGAACTAATCTGATAAGATTGGGCTGTTTGAGCATAGTTGGCGGCAATACCGAAAAAAAATACAATAAGGGCTGATGTAATTAATTTATACTTGATCATATGTGGTTAATTCATTTATTTGAGTGGATATAAAATAATTGAGAGCTTCAATTCCTGATTTTAGTTATTCCTTAATATCTTTCCGAAACACTATACCTTTTACATATCGTTTTGAATCCATGCACCCTTTTAGATAAAGCATTATCCGCTTTAATCTCTATGTAATAACGTAGCCTACTCTAAGGGTTAACAGCAACATTATCAAAAAATACCGTTGTAGTTTTTTCTTTCAAACCCGATGCAACAGAAATTCCTGCATAAACCTTTTTCTTTAGAAGAACCTTTACACTGCCTGTTTCTGTCCAGGTTTTACCATCCGCTGAGCCGTAGGCTATAAATAAGTTTCCTTTACGTAGCAGTTTCAGCCAATAATACCCGGTTAAGCGCCCGAAAGTAACGGTTGGTTCTGTTAAAACAGGGCCAATGCTGTTAACTAAAGCAGATTTCCCGGAAGCATTACGGCTTATAACTCTTAAATGCCAGTCAGGGGCTTCTATTTGAGATGTTTTGCCGGGATAAATCACTAGAGAAACATGCGCAGAACTTTCAGAAAGACCGTCATGCATCGTAATACCGAAACTTGAAAACTGTGAACTTGGTTGAGGTACAAATCGCAAAACAATGCTTCCATCTCCCTTTAATGCTTTATAAGAGAAATGGAACTGGTCGGCCAGGCTGTCAAGTCCCATTCCCATCCCTTCAATTGTAAATTGATGTCCATCAAAAGAAGTGTTTCCAGCTAACATGCCTGCCCCGATATCTTTTTGATTCCATGTTTTCGGGGCTCCGGCACTTACACCGGTTTCAAAAGCATTTGCGCTTTCGCCGGTATCGTTGGAAGCAGATACGGTATAATAATAAACCTTGCCTGATTTAACGCTTTTATCAGTAAACCTTGCTTCGTTTATATTGCCGGCAATCACCCGATACGGGCCGCCACTTTTGTCTGCCCGTTTTACGGTATAGTTTTTCGCAGCTGTTGATTTTATCCAAACTAACTTAATCTGATTAGCGGAACCAGTGGCAATTATAGCTCCGGGCGCTGCTGGCTTTAGTAAAGCTGCATTCTGCAAGGCATTTTCTTTGGACCGTGTAAAAAACAGGGTTCCATAGCCGGGATGGTCCGCTCCGGGACGGCCGGGGCCTTCCGGTCTTAACTTCTCTGCAGCCTGCTGTATAAAAGCGGCAGTTATTCCCATACGGTTCACATAATGATTATAGACTTGCTCATAAACTGCCCTTAACGGACCTCTATCCTGTCGCGCTATAGTTTTATGGAAATATTTTCCAGTGCGGTCCAAATTCGGAGAGAAGGGAACTTCATTACCCAGATTAAATTTAGCTACATATTCAAATCCCTTAAGTAAAAGATTGTCATCATAAGCATATAAATTCAGTCCCTGGTGCCAGGCAATCTCAGAAGATTCTGCCAGCATACCGATTCCCAATTGCGTATGCCCCTGGTCGCGGCCGCTTTCCTGTATCTGGCCATCTTTATTAATGATATAATTACTTAACCTTCCGTTACCATGACCATTTATATAATACCGTAAGGCACGCTCAAAAATCATCCTGTCGTTACAAAAAACACCTATCGCCATCATGGTTTTAATAGCGGCAGCATCCCAGTTTCCGTTGGCGAAAGGCGAAAAATCTTTTATTACCGGATAAATCACTTCTTTAAAATGATTTTCTGTTTGTTTTATATCCGCATCTGACCAGCCGGCATTAGTATAACGCAGGATTTCAGCGGCATTAACCATTTTAAAGGGACCCAGGCCAGCCATTAAAACCGCATCACGACCGGTAATTGATTTTAAGGCGGATGACCATGCGTTTACAATTTCCTTTGCTTTATCTGCATACGCCATCTCGCCGGTTATGGCCCACATCACCGCGTTTTGATGGGCCGCATTAGCATCAGTATCATAAGTTCCCTGACCAACTGTAGGATTTCTTCCCACCATTGCCATGGGGCCCTGCATTTTATAAGCATATTGCGAAACTGGATTTTCTGCGAAAAGCTTAAACCCACTGTAAAGAGGCTCACTTTTTTCTGCAACAGCTTTCTTCATGCGATCGAGGTCTTCTTTACTATGAAGAATCCCGGGATGGACAAAAGATTGAGCATTTAAATTCCCGGAAATAACAGCAAATGCAACAGTAATAATGAATGAAGTGAAAGTTTTCATGTTTATTTATTTAAGTCCCAGTAAACCACATAACGTTCTCTGTGAATATCATAAAGAGGTTTTAATATAACACCTTCTTTAAGGGTTTTGAAAGTAAGGTTTTGACCTGCTATAGGTTTAATAGCAGCGTTCAAATCATTAATATTAAGCGTTAATGATTTGGTAATATCTGCCGGAACATTATAGTTATAGGTATAATAATCGTTGTATAAAAGCGGATTAGAGTAAGGAGCGTGAGGGATAAAGCCACTTGTTCCCATAGCTCCGCCCAAGACTATTGGTCCGTATGTAAACGCTACTTTTTCGGGAGCAGCTGTTTCTACAGCCTGAAGAGTCATCGGGAAATCGACTTCCACTTTATCTCCTTTCTTCCAGTTCTTCGTTACAGAGATATAAGTTCCGGGCGTATTATTAACTTTTTGCGCTTTGCCATTTACCTTAACAAAAGCGCCGTTTTTTGCCCATGAAGGGTAACGTATATTTAAAACTGTACCAGAACCATTTGCAGCTTGAACAGTAAAAACAGAAGTTCCTTTTTGAGGAAAGTTCGTCTCCTGCCGGATTCTCAATCCTTTTTCCTTCCAGTTTAATTCTGATGGGATGAAAAGATTAACATAGACATCTTTATCACTATGGAAGTAAATCGCTTCACCATATTTAGCATGATTTTCGAAGCCACTGCCTACACAGCACCAGAAAGAACTATCGGGTGTGCTATACACTTTGTGAGCTCCTGGAAGCATGGGCAGGAAGTAAGAAATCATTCCCGTTGCCGGGTCCTGTTGGCCCAAAATATGATTGAACAATGCCTTCTCATAGTAATCGGCATATTTAATATCGGCAGTTTGTGTATAAAGATGCTTGGTTAGTTTTAACATATTATACACATTGCAGGATTCGCCGGTATAGCCTGTTAGATGGTCTGAGATATCATCCGCTTTAAAGAACTTTTCTTTATCGCTATTGCTGCCGGTAACAAAAGAGTGGTGATGATTTACAGTCTGCCAGAAGAAGGATGCCATCTTAAAGCCCTCGCCTTTCCCATCCAGTTCATACTCGCGGCTTATGCCTAGTAATTTGGGAATATACGTATTGGCATGTTTCCCTTCCAATATGTCTTTACCCTCTTTTAAGGGGTCGAGCATTTCATTATGATAGAAGAACTCAGCCAGCCATTTGTATTCTGCTTTACCGGTAATGGCGTACAGGTTATAAAAAGACTCGTTTATACCGCCAAACTCATTGCGGAGCGTCCGGATCCGCTCTTCCTCGTTCAAGGGCTGTAATTTTTGATACGCCCAGAGTCCCATTTTGGAAGCGATGTCCAGCGCCTGCTGATTATCACAATACAAATACTGATCTAAAAGTCCTGAAAAGATTTTATGCAATGTGTACCATGGCGCCCAAACTCTTTGTCCTGCTAAATTCCTATTAATCAGCCCCTGCGGATAAGCACTTAAATAACCATTCTGGTTAAGTACTTTTTGCACCTCAGCCAGTCCGGTTACAAGACTATCCGCTTTTATTTTATACTTTTCATCTTTCGTAGAAGCATACATTAAAGCCAAGCCAGACAAGATATGACCGGTTGAATGGCCCCGTAATTCGCAATCCAGGGATTCCCAGCCGCCAAGTTTTTTCATAGTAAAATAACCGCCTTCATTGCCGCTGTATATTCCGGCATTTGTTCTGAAACTATGTAAAAGCTGGTTTACACCGATTGACAAGAGCCATTTTTGCTCACGCTCCATATTTTCTTTAAAACGACTGTCGAGCAATTGAACATCGCTAAGGTTAAAGCTATAAACAGCAGGTTTCAACTTATCTTCAATAGCAAATTTCCCGGCATGCTGACCGGGATAATGAGATTGTGCCTGTATTGATGATATTATTGTCGAGAATAAAAGGATAGCAATATATTTCATACTATTTGTGCTTAATGGATCATTCTGTTTGGAATAAAGACCTGTGTTTCAGAAAACTATTTAAACAACAAGTCAGGCTTGTGCTTCCAGATCTTTATTACATAAAATGACTTATGAACGTAAGTTTTAAATTAATGATACCATTTCAGTATCGGTTTATAAATTTCAATGCAATTTAGCAAAATAAAGCTAAATCGGTTTAGTAAATTATAATTACTATAATGATAATAGTATATGCAAGTTCTATTAGTTATGCTGAATAAATTTTAATAATTCCCTGGTAAAGCCATCAGCATTTTCCAGGTTGCTCACATGTCCGGCATTTTTAATAAAAATCTGTTTAGCAGAGGGCACAAGCTGCAGCAATTTATTGCTTTTTCCTGCATCCGCATCACCCGTTAAGATCAAAACCGGTACTGTTACTTTTTGCCGCTTTAATTTTTCGGTTACTGATGTTCCGAGTAAAAACCGTGGTTCCACATGCAAGGGTTGCCAGGCGTCCCATTTGTATATCATGTTCCAAACCGGTTGCCTGAGCTGCTCAATAACCTGGTTATTTCGAACCGTTAATCCGGTGAACCATTCCAGTTTATTATTGAAAATGCCTTTCGCTTTATACGCTTCTATTTCTTTCCGCCTTGCTGCGATACTTTCTTCGTTCCACGGAACGGAAGGCCCTGGCGAACCGCCCCATACATCGCCGCTTGCAGCGGTTACAGAAAGTAACCGTTCCGGGTAAAGGGCTAACAGGTCGGTAGCTATAAAGCCACCCATAGAAAGGCCAACAATATGCGCTTTCTTAATTTTTAAAGCATCCATCAATTGCAGCACATCGCGGGCATGCATGGTTTTAGAAAATTCTTTCGGCATAGATGAACGGCCGTAACCGCGTACATCATAACGGATAGTCCTAAATTTATTTGCGAAGACAAAGAATTGCGGATCCCATTCGTAATGGTCGAATGAATGCCCGTGTATAAAAATAACCGGCTCGCCTTTACCACTTTCTTCATAAAACAATCTTCCATTATCATCCACCGGGATATAGCCCCGCTTTACTTCAGGATGGCGGGCATCCTCAAGAACATTCCTAAGCAATAAAGGCAATACGGGACTGGCATAAAATGAATTAAAGCCATTTTTCACATTCACTGCTCTCGTTAGAAAGAATCCGTAAACATTATTTTTCTTATCAATCCAGGGGTAGGCACCAGTCCAGCCCGGACTGCTAATTAATGCTGCTTCACCTTTTTCGTCTACTTCTTCACGCCATTCGCCCAAACCGTAGATATCCTTTCTTGAACTTGCTCTTGTGTTTTCAACGTATTCACCCTTTGCAACTTCTGCGTCTCCTACCTGATCGGCCTGCATTTCTTTAAGCGCAGCAGCGGATAAAATGCGCTTCCCTTTATACATTCCATTATTGGAAATCATATTCAGGAAATTGGCGTAATCCTGTAAAGCTGTTCTTGCTCCACCGCCTAACATTGGATTATGTCCCGGAATTTCATCGACCGGTGTAAAATGCGTAGCATACATTTCAAGGGGCCTGGCGATTTTTTCCTGGAATATAGTTTCCCAGCTTTTGCCTGTCGCCAGTTCGGCCATCCGGCCGGCAACCTGCATAGCTAAGCCGCCATATCGGAATTTTGTTCCTGCTAAAGTATCTGCCGAAAGGCTTACAATATGTGCTACCGATTCTTTTAGAGTTTGGTAATTATCCGGTCGGGCACCTTTGGGCTGATAATCCGGATAACCGGCGGTATGCGATAAAAGTTGTTTTAAAGTGGCTTCCCCTTTACTATCTGTAAATTCAGGAAGCCACTTTTTTACTTTATCATTCCAGGATAGTTTACCATCATCTACTACTGCGGCTATTGTTGCCGCAGCAAGCCATTTACCCGCAGACGCTATGTACGCAACTGTTTCGGGCTTATAGTTGCCGAAGTAGTTTTTATAAATAACCTTATTCTCTTTCGCTATGAGGATTGAGGCACCGGAATAATAGCCGGAATCTAACCAGTTTTGTATTTTTCGTTTAATCGGTTCAAAATCATACTTTGTTAAACCCTTACCAGGCTGAGCATTTGCATTAACAGACATTAGCATTAATACAGCAGTAAGAACCTTGCAGAAGTATAAACGCATTGCTTTAATGTTTTACCTTATAGAATTTATAACCAAATAAGAAGATTATCAGGTAACAAATTATCGGAAGATAATAAGCCTCCGCAATACCAACATTGTCGGCCACTTTACCCATAAGAAAAGGAAACAATGCTCCACCTACCACGCCCATTGCAATAAAAGAAGAAGCCTGTTGTGTTTGAGTTCCAAGATTCTTAATTCCAAGACTGAAAATGGTTGGGAACATAATGCTAAAGAAGAAGTTTATGGCTAATAAAGCACCGTAAGATATCCAGCCCAGCCCTTGTGCCACTATTATACACATCACGATATTTGCAAGGGCAAAACTTGCAAGAAGCGTATGGGGAGCAATAATGCGCATCAAATAAGTGCCAATAAAGCGGCCGGCCAGCATAAAGGCCATAAACAGAACCATGTAATTCCCCGCAGTTACCTCTTCAAATCCCATAACTTCATGGCCATAATTGATAAAAAAGGCCCAGGTTCCGGCTTGTGCAGCCACATTAAAGAACTGAGCCACTACCGCCCATACAAAATGCCTGTGCTGAAATAGCTTTTTTCCGGGAGCCGTATCCACATTTACAGCATTAATATCCAGGTCTGCAGCCACAACGTGAGGATCGGTTGTTGGCGGCACTTTTACAAACGAAAAACTTATGGCTATTAATGTAATTACGGCGCCTATAACAACATATAAAACTTTAACAGAGGTAAGATCGGTTCCTCCTTCAACATTATTCCTGAGAAGAAAATAAGAACCAATGGCAGGGCCAATAATGGCGCCAAGGGCATTAAAGGACTGGGCAAAATTCACCCGCTGATCACTTGTTCTCTGATCGCCTAATGCAGCCATAAATGGATGGGCCACGGTTTCTAAAGTTGCCAGGCCGCATCCCAAAATAAATAAGGCTATCCCGAAAAAGGTAAAGGAAGCCGTATTTGCAGCAGGCACAAAAAGGAAAGATCCTGCTGCAAATAACGACAGTCCTAAAAGCACCCCGTTCTTATATCCGAAACGCTTCATAAATAAGCCGGCGGGTATGCCCATTACAAAATAAGCGCCGAATATTGCAAATTGTACAAATGCAGATTGCGATTTAGTGAGACTCAATACATGCTGAAAATGTTTATTTAAAACATCTCCCATAGTAATGGCTATACCCCAAAACATAAATAGTGAGGTGGTAAAGATCAAGGTAAGCTTGAATTTTTTTTCTGTAAAAGCTGGTTTGTTTGGCATTAGTTTATGTATTAAGTTAATTTTAGTTTCTCAGGTAAGGAATTGCTTTTCTGAAAGCAAATACTATATCTAATGAGATGTTTCAAAAATCCGTATCATGCTGAATTTATTTCAGCATCTCACCAAAATACTACCATTGAAGATATAGACCCTGAAATAAATTCAGGGTGACGTCTCGTTTAACCTTTTGAGATATCCTCTTCATAATTCCTAGCGATGGATATTCTTTGTTCAATCGTTCTAAATATATAATTTTATAATAAATCGGTTTAGCAAAAACAAAAAACTATAAGGAACTTCTTCTAATCATCGTAAATGGGTTTTTAATCTGGTCAGTTTTTTTGTAAAATCAGTTCAGCGGCAGTAGCTCCCATAGCCTTCCAGTCTGATGTAATACCGTTATATCCAAAAGCTCCTTTAAAACAGTTTCATTAAACGAAATAATACCGATATCTTTTCCCGGAACGTACTTTAATATCCGCGCTTTCTTTACCAGTTCTGCCAATTCGCTTTCCGAGGTTACAATATAAACAGACCCTTTATCCATATATTCCTTTTTTGCGGTATCATTGAAAAAATGAGGCATGATGACATAATAGTTGTATCTGCCCAAATTTTCTGCAATAATCTTTTCCAATATTTTAGGATCATAATGGTGGATATGCAAATCTACTTTCGCGCTTTCGCCCAAAACTTCCAGGAAGCTGTAATAAATTTCCCGTTTATAAGAACTTAGTTTATTAAAAACCAGCAGAATCTTTATTTTAGATTCCATCCCGGCATCCACAAAATATCCGTTCCCTTTTACATAATGTATAAACCCTTGTTTTAACAATTGCCGATAAGCCCTTTCTACTGTTACAGCAGGAACCTGACTATTTTTACTACGGTTTCTTCTTGAAGGCAATCTGGATCGTTCAGAATAAACGCCTAGTTTAATGTCATTTAAGAGTCTTACATGTAATTGTTTATGTGAAGGAGTATCGGATATAAAGTTTAAATTCATGTTTCTGATGGCTATTTGTCAGGCATTATTTAACAAGCATGAAACTTCGTTCCACTGGCTGGGCAGATTTTAATTTTTGCCCTGTAGTTCTCCCATATTGCCATGCTACAACCGTAACTTTTAAAGGGAATTTACTGCGTGGCGGAATCTTTGTAAACTCTAATTTATCACCATTAACTTCGGCCGGGCCTTCTTTTACATAATAATACACCGGAACATCCGCGCTTGATATTGCGGACAAAGTCAAGGATTTAATGCCAGCTTCTTGTTCGGCAATTTCAGGAAAGCTGATTTTCTGACCCTCTCCAACTTCATTTTTTAAAGGGATTTTAAAGTTAGCCTGTTGCACTACTGATTTATATTTTTTATCGCCGGAATTACTTGCCATTAACCAAATATCTCCGGTACGCTTAGGATTATTAAGCCCCATACGATAAAAACGAATACTGAAAGTGGTATCATTTATTTGTTTTACCGGACCACATATCCTGCTGATATCAATCTTTCCTTTTGTATGATTATCTGTTAAGGAAGTTCCCTGGATGGTATCGACAAAAGCAGCTGAAACATGAAATGTTAAGCCGTCTTCAAGCGGTTTAAAAGCAAGTTTATATCCCACAAAAGAACCTGCACCAGGCACTAATTTACCATCCTGAACATAGCCGATATACTGAGGAACTTTCCCCCTGGCCCGATTATAATACGCTTCGGTCGCCTTTGCCATGTCTTTATCGAAAGCCCAGAATGCTTCTTCCTTATTGCCTTTATACTTTTGATATGCCGCTGCAGAAGCTTGCAAAGGTTCATTTATCCGCCATCTGTCGACCAGCCATCCGTTTTCCGGATTAACAGGCTTTAAAACAGCCGGTTTATTTAAAGGAAGTGCTTTGGGTAGTCTTGCATCCGCTGCTTTCTTAATAAACATGCCCAGAAAATCTATTAGTTCATCAGAATAGTCAAAATGCCCGTGTCCCGCATCCGCCAGCAGAGCAACAGTTGATTCAGGATATTTTTTTCTGAAAGCAATGGCCGGCTGTATACGGCCTTCCAGCCATTCGTACTCGCCAATTACCAATAAGCCCGGAATCCCATCAATAGAACGGTTCTCCCAATCAGGATTTGGCCTCCCGCTGCCGGTCATATCGGTTAACGGGGCATCGCCATGAATGGAAATCATAGCAAGTGTACGTTCGGGCATAGCTGCACCAAAGTTCCATGGGTAACTTGCAAGGGCCGAATGACCTAAAGGTATAATGGGTGCAAATCTTAGTTCTTCGTAACCTGATACGTCGGCAAGACTGTTCATCATTTCATTAAAAGCCTTTTCGGCTTCGCCTTTAAAATCGAAAACCACACTGATGTTTGGGGATACCCATATTTCTGCGAAACCGATTTCAGCGAGTGTTTTGCGAAAAGCTTTATGCTCAAAGATTCCTTCCTCCAGCATATTATGCTGCCCAACTACAACGCCACGAACCTGTTTACAATCAGGTGGAATCCACAAAAAGGCTCCTGGATGATCGTTGGTTTCAGAAGAAACAATACTATTAACATTAACAGACCACTGCCATTCAGCAGCTAATACTTTTGCAGAAAAAACAAACAAGAAACTAATACTTATCAGCATAATTCTTTTAATCAGGTGAATTTGTTCTTTCACAATTATAATTTGAGTTAACAATTCTTTTTCGGGTTTAAGTGTCAGACCTCGAAGGTGTCAGACACTTGTATTTTCTAATCCACTTTATCTCTGTGCTTTATCTTTTTTAAGTATCAGACACCTCGAAGGTGTCAGACACTGTTATTCACTTTCTTCTCTTTTCTTACTTTACCGGACTCAACCATACAGCCTGCCCGCCGGAAGCCAGCAATCTCGTATCAATCACTGTTCTAGAATCTACTTTTATCTTCTGCACCTTAATTTTTGTTTTGGTATTCACCGAGGAGTCATCCGAATAAATACTTGCCAGATATTTCTTTCCTTTCGGCAGAAAGCTTAAAGAAACTTTCAGGTTGCGTGCATCATTATTTGTAATTGTACCTATAAACCATTCTTCCCCTTTTCTTCTTGCAGTTGTGATAAATTGTCCCGGTGTTCCTTCTAGTACCTTCGTTTCATCCCAAACGGTAGGCACTTTATCAAAAAACTCAATTTCCGGTTCTCCCTGGTAAAATTCTGGCTTATCATACCAGTAAAGAGTCTGCAAGGGGCTGTAATAAATCGCAGCAAGCGCAAGCTGATGCGCATGCGTGGTTTTTATCCTTTTATCGTAATAACAAATAGTATAATCAGCGGCACCTGCAATATATCTTGTAAAGGGCAACACGGTATTATTCGTAGCATCGGGCATTTCTTCATTTCCACGTATACCTTCGGATGTCATAAGGTTTGGCCATGTACGCTGTTCTCCGGTCGGACGCCAATCGTCGTGAACGTTTACCATAATCTTATTTTCAGCAGCTTGTTGAAACGCTTTTTCAATCCAGGTAGTCCAGCGGTGCGAACCAACCTGTACAAATCCGAACTTCACGCCCTTTACCCCCCAGTTATTATAAATCTTAAATAATGAATCAGATTGCATCAGTAATGCCTGCTGGTTCACATACAACCAAACTCCTATTCCTTTTTCTTTTCCGTAGCGGATGATTTCAGGCAGATCGAAGTCAGGAATAGCAACCTTGCTGGCATCCGAACTGAAACTAAAAGCCGGACCATACCATTTCCAGTCGAACAGCACATATTGCAAATTACGGGCAGATGCAAAGTCAATATTCTCTTTTGCATCTGCAGTAGTCTGTGTCATTACCCGGATAATTTTACCAGGAACAAGCCAGTCTGTTTCTTTAATTTTCGAAGGCGCATTCAGATTGAGAATTAAATGATTATTCTCAATTAGATCTCCCGCCCTTTCTGCAACCATAATTACCCGCCATGGCGTTCCGAAAGGCGAAATTAAATCGGCAGGATCATGCATGGATGTAACAATGCTATTTTCTTTTTCTTTACTAAGTTCAAACTTTGTTCTTGAGTAATCTACCATCTGCGCTTCTGCCAGACAGGCGAATAGACCATTTGGCAATTGTAAAGTAAGCGGACGTTCGCTTTCCCTGATCCAGTTTTTAAGCGATAATAGTTTATACGGAGCCTGCGCCCATTCTGCGTGCCAGGCTAAAGTTCCTTCGGGTAAAGTGAATTCGGTATTTTCCTCTGTGATGCGGTAATAAGTTCCCTTTTCGTTTTCAGGAAAGAAATAACGGAAAGCAACGCCTTCGTTATAGGCTCTTATTTCCAGATTAACCAGATAAATAGGATTATCATCCTTCAGCATTTCAATGGTAGCGGCATGGTAATTATCACGAATGGTACTGCTTTCGCCATGTACCGGAATCCAGGTAGTGTCTTTTGAAGAAGAGCTTATCTTTTTGACAATCAGGTTTTCTACCCATCTTTCATGCTGATCAACCTTTAAAGCCATAGCACTTTCGGATAAATGATTATCCAACTGCAAATCCAGAAGCGATTCATTAATAACAGGCTTCCCTTTAAACGTAACTTTATAATACATAGCCGCTTTACCTTCAGAAAGCTTCCGCTGATAGAATTCAATGTTAACGTTTTTATCAGGAGAGGAAACGCTGGCCCGGCTGTTTTCAATAACCGGCTGAGCATAAGCGTAAGTCGCTAAAAAAAAGAAAAACAGAGCCGATACAAAAAAATTTCTCATGCTAAAAATTAAAGGTTTTCGTAAATACTTTTGCCAGATTTTATTTTCTTTAAGCGAAGCAATGCCTCGATATAATAATAATCGGCGTATATAATTGAGGCATCCACCTCAGAGTTATTGGGCTTATGTCCGGTTGAATGGAGTAAAAAAGCACTGTTTACATCATTACTTAAATACCTGTCTGAGGATAATTCTGCCAGCGTTTTCTCTGCTTTTTCAAAATACATTTTCGCTTTGGCTTTATCCGGAACCAGAGTTGATAGTTCCAGCAAAGCCGATGCAGTTATCGCTGCGGCAGAAGCATCTCTCGGTGCGTTTGGAATATCCGGTGCGCTGAAATCCCAGTAAGGAATTAAATCCTGAGGCAGTCTTTCCAGGTATACATCGGTAACTTTTTGAGCGAAGTCTAAAAACTCCGGATTTTTTGTTTCGCGGTAGCACATGGTATATCCATAAATGGCCCATGACTGGCCGCGGGCCCACATGGTTTCATCTCCATATCCCTGATGCGTTACTGCTTTGATTTTCTTGCCGGTATCTTTATCGTAAACAACCACATGATACGAAGTATAATCCCGACGGAATTGATTCTTCATGGTAACTTCAGCATGACTCACTGCTATATCATACAAGTGCTGACTTCCCCCGTTTTTTGAGGCCCAGAAAAGCATTTCCAGGTTTATTATGTTATCCATAATGGTATTATGCTGTGGCCATTCCATATTGGGTACCGGCCTTGGCCAGGATAAAATAGTTCCGACTTTAGGATTAAATAACGTAGCCAGGGTATCGGCTGTGCGTAAAATAATCGTTTTATATTCCGGATTTCCGGTAAGGCGATAGCCATTTCCAAAACTATTGAAAATCATAAAACCCAAATCGTGGTCTATGGCAGGCATTTGAGAAAGCGGTATTAATTCTCTGCTAAAGCGATCTGCTTCAGTTTTCCATTTTTGATTTCCGGTTGCTTCAAAAAGATACCACAAGGTTCCCGGCCAAAAACCGCTAGTCCAGTCTTTAAAATCAACGTACCGCCATTTATCACTTCCATTATTTACGTTTCTTGGAATATTGGCTTCGGCCGAAGGAATACTTTCCAGAGTTTTTGATGCCTGTGCTTCCAGGTAATCAAACCGGGCCTTGTTTACAAGCTTACTGCTTGCACAACTTTGCAGGATGATAACAGACAGACAAATTACAATTACGTTTTTTGGAAAGCTAATCATTTGTTACAGGGATTAAGCACTCAAGCAGTGCATTCAAATATAGTTTACTAAACCGGTTTAGAAAATGATTAATTAAGTTTTTCTCATTCCTCAGCGTTTCCCGGTTCTGGATATAAAAGTTTAAAAAAGCTCCGGACATTACTATGAATGTATCAATAATCACGGATATTAGTTCGCATTCGTTAATTGCTATTTCATTTTACACAGATTATCAATTATAATATCCAGAATGCTATTTACCATAGATATCACTTTGTAAGGTAAGAACCTCAAACGTTGCGGCCGCACCGATAAGCGAGGCCTCTTCATTTAGTTCTGCACGTTTGAAAACGACATCCAACTTGCATTTTAATAAATTACCTGTTAATTGAGGTAAAAACAGATGCTGTGCATTTGCAATATTACCACCAATTATGACAAGAGAAATTTCTTTTTCCTTTAAGCAGGGAGCCAAGAATATAGCCAGGTTATCAGAAAATTCATCGAATATCTGAGAGCCTGATGAGTTCTCCTTAATTAAACTTACCATTTCTTTCACATTGTTTACCGACTGTCCCGTTAATTCCTTAAACCGTTTAATAAACCACCGCGTAGTAAAATAATCATCGGCAATACTATCTAAAAACTTCTCGCCACCTAAATTCAAATCTTTGGTTAATCCATTACTACTTATAGCAGAGCCAAATCCGGTACCCAGGGTTAGTCCGATAACTTTGGACGCATTACGCCCGGCGCCGCAAAATACTTCTCCATGTAAAAATGCTTCAGCATCATTTCTAAATAATATATTTTCTGGCTTAATAGATAACTCATCAGCAAAAAACTGCTTTATATTTATTCCGTAAATAGATTCATATTTATCCACTCCCTTTATCAGCGAAATTCCGTTTTCATAATCGAACGGACCGGGCATCGCAAAAGCAAGTTTACTTGCGTTGACGCTTTGAGAAGCAATAACTTCCTTTAGTGCAGATAACCAATCTTTCAATATTTCATTCGCAGAACTTTTACTATTTACATCTTTTCTAACACTGGTGCCGTCTATCAGGCATCTATCATTTATATTTACTACTGCCGCTGTAATATGAGAACCTCCAATATCTGCACCTATTACAATATTTTTATTCTGATTATTCATTTATTTATTTCTTATTCTCTTCTCCAGCTTGATGTGGACTTAGGCATTGTTCATTAAGCCGGCTCTTTTAATACTTTAAAAATTTCAAAAAAAATCCTTGCCACGACTATATGACAAGGATCTTTTGTTTCAATACTCCAATCTTTTAAATTTATTCGTGATTATTTAGAATACATTAAAGTACCGAAACCTAATTGGTCGAAACCACCGCTATTAGGTCCATAATTTCCACCACCACCTTCGGGACGTACTTTTTCTGCAAATTCCTGAGAATATTTTGCCGTTACTCCTTTAGCTCTATAATGGTTATAAATTAATTCCCAGGATGGTCTTAGAGTTCCCCGTTCTGCTGTAGATACCATAGTATGCTCGGGAGTAAGTGATGCAGCATCACAATTTTTATAAGGAACAAATGGTACCGAATAAGCTGTATTTACATTGTATTTAGCTACGTATTCGCACATTGCCAATACTTTATTATTTTCATACGCAAAAAGATCGACTCCAACATTATAAGCCATCTGGCAAAATGAACCAAATAAAGAAATCACCAAAGTGGCATGTCCCTGATCTCTTCCCGATTCCTGGCATTGGCCCAGGTCTTCGCCATTTACATTATGCCTGTACACAACAGCGTGATCTATATTCCCGGTGCCTATTCCTTTTTTAAAATATTGAATAGCATAATTGATTTTGCTTTTATCATCAGCTAAAATACCAATGGCTAAAACGGTATTCATATTGGCAATATCCCAATTAGCCCAATAATGAGAATCGCATGCACCGTTATGCCTTTCTAAAAAATCTAAAGCTAAAGGATACCATAAATTAACCATCCAGGTTTTGAACTTTGTAAAATCTGCAGGAGCCCATCCTGAATAATCCCGTAAAATTTCTGCTGCATTAGCAAACTGATAACCGTAAATGCCTGAAGCTAAAAACTTATTTGAATCGCCACTAATACTTGTACATGTACTTGCCCATGTATTTAAAATCAAGACCGCTTTAGCTGCGTAGCTATCATCTCCGGTTATTTTCCAGCGTAAAGCTAATTGATAGGCAGCGGCCACGTCTCTGTAAGCATTGCCATAATTATCCGGATCAGGCTCTTCTTTTGAGCCGCCTCCGCGTACCAGTTTAACCACCGCATTAGGTGCATAGTTTACATTTGCATAAGCGCTTGCCGTTAATACGTCATATCCAGCTTTCCAGGGCTGAGCATTGGCTTCAACCTTAGTTTTTACCAAAGCGAAATCTGCTGCTGTATGCAACATACAGGGGTGATTAAGGGTAATGGTTTCTGTGGGCGTTGGATCCGGATCAACAACCGGTTCGCCTGCATTTTTGCCTTTGCTACAGGCAACCAGGCCCACAGTTAACAGGATTATTCCTGATACTTTATTAAAAAAATAAGATTTCATATTACTTCGGTTTAAAAAATACATGCACCGGCATTGTAATTCCAGTGCATATACTTTATTATTTATTAATATAGGCTTCTAATTCAGCCAGGGTTTTGAATGATTTCACCCAATAAACTTCATAATGATTATCGCCTGCAGCTAATACAAAATCGGCAATTTTTAGCTGAAATGTAGTTAAGGTTGTAGTGGCAGTAGTTGATAGTTTAACAGCGTTTGCTCCAAATGTGCCTACGCTTAAATCGGCATAATGTACCTGAACTCCATCTTTACCAACAAGAGTTGTTAACTTATTATTGCCATTTAAATAACTGCCGTTATTAGTATCAAAAACAACGTTACCTGCTCCATTTGGCCTGTTAAATTTGAATGCTATAATCGGATATTTACCCGCCTGTAAGGTAGCTCCGCCTACTCTCTGAAAATCTCCCCTGTATTTGATTGGCGGGCCAGCAGTTTGCACTGCCATAGTTGCTTTAAACAATCCATTTTCCAGTACACTAGATGAGCCTGAAGTTACAACCTTCCATACTGTTGATGAACTTAAAAATGTGTCGTTAATTTTTCCTGCTTCTACAACTACTGTAATAGACGACCTGATATTGCTGTCATTTTTAGGAGAAACAGAAATAGTAGCCTGTCCATCAGTCAAAGCGGTAATTACACCAGTACTGGAAACTGTAGCTACAGCTTCATTATTAGATGTCCATACCAAAGATTGCACCGAAGCATTAGCCGGAACCAAGGCAACCTCTACCGGTAAAGTCTGGCCAATAGCCAACGTTTCTGAAAGAACAGTTGATATGGTAATATCTGTAACAGGAACTACTTGTTTTACTGTAATGTCCATAGATTTACTTGTTCCACTGCCATCTGTAGCAGCAGCTGTAATGGTTACATTTCCTTTTGCAATCCCAGTTATTGTACCGTTTTCTGATACTGCTGCAATTGATGGGTTACTACTTGTCCATTTTAAGGTTTTATATGTTGCATTTGCAGGAGCTACAGCCGCAATAATAGTCAATGTTTCTCCTTCATACATTTCCTGACTACCTGATGTTAAAGTAATACCGGTAATAAACTCAATCTTATCAATCACCTGGATAGTTATAGAAGAATTTCTTATACCTCCATCTGTTGAACTTACCGTTACTACTGCTGTACCAACAGCAATAGCGCTTACTTTACCTTCCTGAGAGACAGTAGCTACAGCTTCGTTGTCGCTTTTCCAGATCAATTCTGAATTAGTAGGTGCTTCGGGTGTATAGGCAATGTTTAATACACTGTCTTTACCTATTAATAAAGGAAGTTCGGGAGTGGTTTTAATTTGCAGGGTATTTAAAATTACCCGTTTAGTTGCAATTTGATCTTCTAATGTATCCTCACATGAAATAAGAGAGGATACTATCAGTGCAAGCACAAGGCTCATTATACCTTTATTTGCTATTTTACTAAAAGTCTTCATAAAATTTAATTTTAGGCTTATCATTAAACTATTTCTGTAACCCCTCAGATATGCTAAACACCTGAGGGATATGCTAATTATTTTTGCCAATCAGGATTTTGACCCAGCGCTGGATTTAACGTTAACTGATCCAATGGAAGTGGATATAAATAGTTCTCATTGTTCCAGATACGCCCGGTTTCCATTATCAGTACACCATCCGCATTTCTGGGCTTAGCAACTGTACTCCATTTAGTTTGAAACTCAGTACCGGTCCATTTAATACCTAAAATATCTTGTGGCATCTCTATTTCAGCAGTTTTCCAACGTTTCAAATCATCAATTCTAAAACCTTCGTTAAACAATTCTATCGTCCGCTCTCTTCTAATTTCAGTTTGCATATTTAAACCGTTGTCAGTTACAAAAGCATTACTAAGTTTCGGCATATTGATGTTTACTCTTCTGCGCACAAGGTTTAAAGAAATGTCCAGGTCGTCATCCGAAATAGCATTATCCCGTTCATAAACGGCTTCCGCATAATTCAATAATACCTCGGCATATCGAATAATAGGATAATCATAACCTTCTGCCCTATCTGGAACCGCTCTTTCTGCAGCCCATTTCTGATTATGGTAACCACTCCCGAAAGTGGGTTGAAATGATGTGAAAGCAGCGGAAGCTAAATCTGCAGCATCGCCTATCCATGTTACCCTTGGGCTGGTATTTCTCCAATAAGCCTTATTGGCCGGCATCAATGTGTACTTCATCCTGTTATCTCTATTCTGAAATTCTGAATTTAAAGTACTATAGCCCTGAAACTGGGTATTGTTCGGATTATCTATTGGTAAACCATTGCTGCTTAGATACATATTGGCAAGTTTCCTGCCTATCCATTGAACGTTTGCAAAGGTTTCCTGTGTAATATTAGTTCCAATAGGATTAATTATTTCATCATGACGATTGCTAAAGATATACTCTTTGTTATCTGATTTTTTTAATCCTGCCGGGTTGGATTTCGTATCTTCCAGGATAAACATATATTTTTGAGCAGAATCTCCAAGGGATGCCGGGTTAAATAAAGCATATTCCTTGCTGTTCATCACATCTTTTGCAGCTTTCGCGGCTATATCCAATAATGCTGTAGCTCGTTGAGTGTTATTTCTGAATTTTTGCCAGGTACCCTCAAATAAAGCTACTCTTGATAAAAATGCTTGCGCCGCTCCTTTGCTTAAACGTCCAGCCTCAGTCACTTTGCTTTGTAAGGGCAAATCCGGAATAGCTGCATTCAAATCTGCAATAATGAAATCTGCGACTTCGGCCCTGTCATTTCTCTTTCCATATAATACCGGATCATTCACGTCCAATACCTTATCCACAATTGGTGCATCGCCATACAATTGCAACAAATCAAAATACACGTAAGCCCTAAAGAATTTAGCCTCAGCCACAAATTGAGCAATTTCTTCTGGCTTTCCGTATCCGGCTGCTTTAGCCAATAAGGTATTGGTTAACCTGATGCGGGAAAAAGCGCCTGAATATGTACCATCTGTTGCTGGAATAGTATTAGTACCATTGCTATATAAATTGGCATTTGTAGAAGTAATTAAATCAGATCTTCTGTCACTATGTGGAGCATCGTAAACCGAACTGCTGAAATCCCTTCTCCAATTATAAAACTGGTTCGCAAATGTTTTAAAATCGCTTTGGGTTCGCCAAAAATTACCATCAGCAATTTTATCTAATGGGTTTAAATCCAGCGATTTATTACAACCGTACTGCATGGCAGACAATACAACAAATAAGCCTATAATATATTTTTTATATGTTCTTTTCATGATAATTTATATTAAAACGTTGCATTTATACCCGCTGTGAAAAACCGATTAAAAGGATAACGTTGGTAAGTAGATACGGTACGTGTAGCTTCAGGGTCCCAACCATCTTTGATATGACTGATTTCCCATAAGTCTTGTCCGGCAACATATATTCTTAATTTAGAAAATGCTTTTGTTTTAGTAATAATATCCTGTGGCAGCGTATAACCTAAGACCACATTTTTAAGCCTCAAGTAAGCTCCATTTTCTGCCGACCAGGATGAAGCCTGGTAATTATAATTATTTACAGAAGCATCTGTAGAATATCTTGGAAAATGTCCATCTGTAGTTATAGGTGTCCAGTGATTTCCCACAGATTGATTGGTGGTATTCAGATAAACAGAACGGAAAGGTATTCTCCAGTTTAGATCATCCCTGAAAGTGGTTCTTTCCCCCGCTCCCTGAAATATAACAGAAAAATCGAAGTTTTTATATGATGCTCCAGCATTTACAGAATAAGAAAGCTTAGGATCATCAGTTCCTAAATAAACCAAATCGTAGGTATCTAAAACCCCATCAGGTTTACCATCCGGACCACTTACATCTTCATACATATTATCTCCTATTCCAATTTTGCTGTTTAAGCCAATACCGTTACCGACAGTATATTTATCTAGATAAGCCTGCGCCTGTTCAACGGTTTGAATACGACCGCCATATTTCAATCCAAAAATAGAATTAAGCGCATAGCCTTCTACAGCACTGTTAAAGCCCTGCCCAGTTACATTTTTACCACCAAAATCAATAATATGATTCTTTGCATAAGTTATGGAACCACCCACATTATAGGAGAAGTCTCCTATTTTATCGTTCCAGTTCAATATTCCTTCCCAACCTTTGCCTTCAAACTCGCCAATATTTGCCGTCGGCGCTGCAGCTCCTAAGAGCGCAGGATAGGCCTGCTCTAAAAACATATTATTGTTTTTCTTGATGAACCATTCGGCAGTTCCCGATAGACGATTATTTAATAATTCAAAATCCAGGGCTACATTGTAGTTATATATTCTTTCCCAGGTACGTTCAAAACTTACTAATCCTCCATCCGTAGTAATGTAATTTAGCTTTCCGTTGCCTATGTAAGCTCCTCCACCTATATTAGAATTGTAAAGTTGCTGTCCATCGTATAATTTAGGCCCAGATTGATTACCCACTATACCGTAAGAAGCCCTTAATTTCAAATCGCTAAAAACTCCTAAGTCACGCACCAAGTCTTCTTCAGATAATCTCCAACCTCCGGAAAATCCATAAAAGAAATTCCAGCGATTATCTCTTAAAAACTTAGAAGACCCGTCGTATCTAGCATTGGCTTCTAATAAATATTTAGATTTATAATTATAATTTAAACGCCCAAAATATGAACCCAAAGCATAATGATCCTTTTGGGCACTTGGAGTAACTGTACCAATTCCATTTGATGCCGACAAGGAACTGTTAATATCCAATATGGTAGTACCATTTGAATCGTATTCATTACGCTCATATTGAGTTCCTAATGTTGCACCGAGATTATGATTTTTAGCAAGGGTTTTAGTATAATTTAAGAAAGCCGTTGCTGAATAGAAATCGGTTTTTGCAAAGGTTTTTTGGTAAGAACTTTTTGCCTGAGTCGGATTAGTTTGTATCAAAATATCCCCCTCGTAATTATACCATTCTATGCTGTTTTGCTGCACATCACGAGTAGCTGTACTATTATTATAGCCTAAATTAGTTACAAATTTCAGATCTTTATAGATTTGATAATTGAATGTTTCGCTGATGTTTATAGCAGAGACATTTAACCTGTTATCACCACCATATTCTCCAAAGGCATTTGGCGTATATTGCCCTCCCCATGCGTATGGTTTACCCGTTAAGGTTTGTGTAGGTAAGCCTGGTTGTGGATACCCCTGGTTGGCAATACTACCCAACATAGTTGGAGCCACCTGGTCCTGCCTGTTGTAAGCAATAACAGACTCTACCGAAATTTTATCAGAAAGTTTAAAATCGTTATTCAACCTCACATTGTATCTTTTATTGGTATTATTACCATATTTCAATACACCATCATCATTGGTATAACCTAAAGACAACCTGTAACCAGACTTTTCACTTCTGCCAGACACGCTGACATCATGTTGTTGTGAGTTTGCACCTCCCCATAAAATATCCGACCAGTTGTTATCCAGGAAAACAAAATCTTTTACATCGTTAAAAGCTCCCTGGATTGGTTGAGTACTGATATCTCTTGCATCGAGGTAGCCACCCTTATTTGCTAAAGCCAGATTAGCATATTTAATCCAGACATCATCAGCGCCAAGGCCATCATTAGTACGGGCCTCCAATACTCCATTAGCCCATTCATCCAAACTCATTAAATGAGGCTGCAGTCCGACAAACTTACGGGTATAAGAACCATTGTAGTCTACAACAGTCTTACCAGCTTTCGCTTTTTTAGTAGTAACTAATACTACACCTCCAGCCGCTCTTGAACCATAAATTGCCGCGGCAGCATCCTTTAAAAAGCTGATATTATCAATATCAGATGGGTTCAATAAACGTAATTCTCGAAAACTGCTGGTTGCTACACCGTCGATAATCACCAAGGGTTCTGTAGCTGTTGCCGAAACCGCACCACGCAATTTCAAACTCCAGGATTCATCTCCTGGGGCTGATGAGCCTCTGGTGATGATTACTCCAGGAACTTGTCCTTGTAAAGCCTGAAGCGGACTAGCCAGCGACCCCTTATCCTGAAAGGCTTTGGCGTCAACCTTAGTCACTGATCCCGTTAAGGTTTCCTTTTTCTGGGTTCCGTAACCTACTACTATTACTTCTTCTAACAACTTGTTATCAACCGATAACTTAATGTTCATATTCTGAACAAAATTTGCAGGCACTTCTTGTTTAACGTAGCCTAAATAAGTAATTTCTAATACAGCGCCTGCAGGAGCGTTAATCTGAAAATTACCATTCACGTCTGTTTGCGCACCTGTGGTTGTACCCTTAACCTTTATGGATGCACCGATAACCGGCTGATTGTCGGATGCATCAATAACTGTTCCCTTTACAAGCTGTTGTGCATAAGCCGGCATGCCTATCCATGCCATTAACAGAAAGAGAAAACATAAGCTTACGCTTCTTTGTAAAACACTACTCATATTTAATTTGATTTATTAGGTTAATTTATTTCTTTATCAACATTGTTTGGACCAATAGCTAATTAATTTAGCCGGACAAATACTGACTCGTATATATCACAAGGGATCCCAAGCGAATAAGGATTAAAAGATTTTACATTTTTTTTGATCATACTATTTCAATTGGTTATCCAAATATATTCTATACTAAATCGGTTTAGTAATAAATTTTCATTTTTACATTTTTTATTGATTTTTTATGTTTTTATTACTTGAATTTTTAAAACTATACCGTATTTATTACAATTAATACCAGCTGAAATGCAATTATGGAAAGAAAGTGCAGGCCGACATGTGCTATATTTTTCATGAAATAAAGTTTGAATCATGAGAATTCAGATGAAATAGAAGCAAAGCGGGTTGATTTTTTAGAAAAACCTGATATCCCCGAAAATTTATCAGATAGCGTGATGAAAGACAGGCCATGCCTCAACGCTACTTTAAGAATTGACATAAAGTAATAAAGAATGAGAGGATTATTGGATTTATTTATTTGATAATTCTCTAGTCCAAGCTAATGATGGATTTATAAGATATGGCTATCTAATTCTTGCTTTTCCTGCTGCCAATCCTTTAAAAAGAGCAAAGGATAACCGGAAATATAATTTACTGACCGGAAAAATGCACCAGTTTCTCATATAAATGGTCAGGATTGAATGGCTTCGAAAGGTAGCCATTCATCCCTGCGGCTATTACTTTAGAATCTACTGCATTGCTAACAGAGGCGGTAAGGGCTATAATAGGAATACTCGCTTTAGATGCATTATGCAATAAACGAATTTGCTTTGCAGCCTGATAGCCATCCATTTCCGGCATGTGCAGATCCATAAGAACAATATCAAAGTCATCCTCACTCAGATAATTAACAGCCATCATTCCATTTTCAGCAATTACAGGCTTTATACTCCACTGAGAAAGGATTTTTTTTATCACCATCACATTCACTACATTATCTTCTGCTACCAGAACCCTTAATCCCTGTAAATTGTCTTTTTTAAATACAGTTTCCTGAAGCATTTTGGCTTCCTGTATAGAATATTCAAAATCTATATCAAACCAAAACCTAGAGCCTTGGCCCGGAGAGCTTTCTATATGGATATCACTGTTAAACATCCCTAATATTTTCTTAACAATTGCAAGTCCCAGGCCCGTGCCGCCAAATTTCCGGGTAGTACTTTTTGAAGCCTGAGTAAATGGCTCAAAAATATCTTTCTGCTTATCCTTATTGATACCAATTCCGGTATCTTCTATTGTAAACCGGACCGTTAATCTATTATCTGTGATATCCAGAACCTGTGTATCTACCCTGACATGCCCGCGCTCTGTAAACTTTATTGCATTATTTACCAGGTTTGATATAACCTGTGTTAACCGGGTTGGATCACTCTTAATTAACTTATCATTTAATTGACTATCAATCTTAACCTGAAAATCGAGCTCCTTTTTAGAAGCGTTTAATCTTAAGCTTCCTATACTGTTTTTTAAAAGGTCCGTGAGGAAAAACGGAAGATTTTCTATCTCCACCTTATCAGATTCCAGTTTATTTAAATCGAGGATATCATTAATAAGGGATAAGAGATTTTCCGCGGAAAATTTCAGAATAGCAAGATTTTCTTTCTGATCCTCCCTGGGATTTTCCATTATCATGATATTAGACAAACCAATTACACCATTCAGTGGCGTTCGCAACTCATGCGACATGGTTGAGAGAAAGTCCATTTTAGCTTTTGACGTTTTTTCAAGTTCAACCATGGCAGATTGAAGTATCTCGTTCATTGATTTCAAGTGGTTCCTGGCATTAGTAATCTCAATAGTATTACGATTAAACGTTTTAAAGAAATGGTAATGCAGGAATATTATAATGAAGAAATTATAAGTAATAACGTATACAAAAGCCGGCTGACTGACCACCTGAGGGGGAATACTTATTGAAAAATAATTCCGGCCGTCTATAACAGTATAGGCTATAATGGGAACCAGGTTCAAAACAGAATAGAATATACCCCATTTTACTCCTTGCACATAAAAGCTGAATACAGCAATAAGGAATACAAATTGAAGCGTGGAAATATTAACGCCCTGTACAAAAAACAATAAGTTTGACCATACAACTAAAGTCAATAGCCAGCAAGCAAAATGAGAAAGCCCCCGCCAGATACGCCATTTGTATACGGCTATTAACATTCCAATAGCAATAATAAAAGCAATAGCTGCTCTGATAAACTGAAGTTTCGGGCCTTGAATAAAATAAAAACCTGTATTAATTGCAGCGAATATAAAATTAGATGCCAGGCAGTAAACAAGCATTTTAACCCGGGCCTGGTTTATAGCATCAGTTTCCTGACTACTGACTTTTTTTACGAACTTTCTGAAGAGATTTAAACGAATTCCCATTCCTTGCTTTTGCGCAAAGTTAATTTACCATAATTAAAAACAACTATCGTTTTTTTTAATTTAAGTTGTTAAGGATTCATATTCATCGAGATAGGATAATTAAGCTCTCTGAAACCATTAGTAAGGAAATTCTGAGAAGCCATTGCCCATATCCATTTCTCCGCTTAAAAAAGAAATAAACAGATTAAAAACTATCACATTCAATAAGATAATCTCATCATTAAATGTGATAGTTATTGGTTAAGATAAAGCTTTGTATTATTTAGCCGGCTTATTTTTTAACAGTCCCTTAGATACATAAATCTTATTTCCCTTGCTATTGATATAATAATATTTTGAATTTTTATCAATATAAATAGTTTGTCCCTGCGGACCAACTTTACTGGCATAAGTTTTATCTGTAACTTTTGCAGCCCCTTTAGCAGCTGTCTCGGCTGTTTTATTACCAATTGTTTTTGCAGTTTTTTTAATTGCCGGATCCGGATTTACCTTAATAGTATCTTTTTTCTGAGCAAAGCTAGTCACAGAAAGACTGATTGCTCCAAGAAAAAGAGCGGTTTTTATTAAATTTTTCATGGCGATATATGTTTGATACACATCTAACAAACCGCTTATCAATTGGTTCTGAATAAATTACAAAGACAACACACAAATTTTCAATCCGGAGCGATGTTTCTAATCTAACGCTTTATCCAATTCCTTTATAGCTATCCTGGTTCCTTCAAAGTAATTTCCTTTTCTCAGTTCCGGAAACATATAATCATCCAGGATCATTTTGACTTCCACATCCTTTAATCCATTAACTCCCAGTCCCCGGTTTATACGTACGCGCTGAAAGGTGGAAGATATTCCTATTAATATGCCATTCTTCTTATCTTTTTGGCCAACCTCCCAGTGTTTAGACAATTGCAGGGTATACGAATTAAATTTATCTAAGGACGCCATAGCACTATCAAGAGTTACTATTACAAGGTCAACAGCTGTGCGGGCTTTAAAATCTTTTACTAAGGAATCCAGCATTGCTTCTTCTGTATCCGAAAAAAGATTCTCATAATCATTTACCAGGCCTATGCGTTGAGGGAATACTGCGGCTTTTTCCTCTTCCTGGTTACAGCCTAAAGCGGTAATCATAAAGAAGGTGATAACTATGCCTAAACGGAATTTCATATATAAACGAAGGTGATAATTTTCGACGATAAAGATATAAAGCAAACACAAATTAGAATGTATCTGCAGCAATCCGCTTCCAGCAAGATATTTGTTCCTGGAAATTCTCACAGATTACTACTCTCCCTGCAATGAATTTGCTGCGCAACGCATTTAATTAATGTTTTTAATTACCGAAATTCACACTCCTTTTATCTCCACCAACAAAGGAGACTTCAACTTTATTATCAGAATATTTTAACTTTTTAAGCGGAACTAACTCCTTATTTGTCCATTGCTCACCGGATTTTTTCCAGAGCATTAAGGTAGCGTACAGATTATCATTTGCTTTGTCTGGAACAAACGTGTCTGCTACGTTAATCACAGAGCTTTTTTCAGCTACAGGGTTTAATCCTTCAGAATTAATCGTTTCAACCTTACCCCAGCCTTTTAAGGAAACCAAAGCTAACTGGTAAACGCCGTTATCAATAATCTGAACAGTATGTCCCTTTATTTTACGGGTTTGCTTCTTTATAGATCCGTTTAGCGCTGGTAAGGAATAATGTCCCAACCTCAATTCTGCAGGTGAGGTGCTTATATTCCGGTCGATTCTTAATATTCCGTTTGGCAGGGTGATATCTGCCAGGTTCATTTTTATATTCTCGTCTGATGCCAGAACAGCATCACGGTAGTAAACGCCATCTTCGTATTTTTTAAAGGTGTACATCCGTAAGGCTTCCCATTCCTGCTTTTCATTTTTGAAGACATAGTTCATGGATATTTCACCATTCTTGCCGTCGGCCTGCCATGGGAAAGCACTGTTATAGGATAATTTATTATAATTTTCAGTTCCCTGATAGTAACCTACAGTTTTGCTATTGGACCAGGCTCGTATTTCTGCGGCTCCAATACCCGGATAATCCGTAATCAGAATCTTAGAACCTTCAGAGAATTTATTATACACCTTATTTTGCTTTAACTCATTCTCCCAGGCACCTTCATTTTCTGTGGCTGACCAAAAGCTACTGCTTTCAGGAACCAGCAACCCCAGAAAGAACTTACCCATCCAAAATACGCTGCCTCTGCAGCTATAAGGTTGTACTGCCGGCTCGAACGCTCCATAAAAGCCAAGGGTAGGAATTTCATCCTGTATCAAATCAGGATTTTGCAGGAATTGAAGAAGTGTTCCGGACGCAATGCGGCGCATCCAGCCATAATTAACGTTTGAATCTGCAGAAAATCCCGTTAAAGGAAAAGGAACGGCAGCACCAATGCGGTAAGAAATACTGCGGCCCCACATAATCATTTCGCCATTACGGGCAAACATATACGGATAGTTGCTTTTCAAATCGTTAAAATTAGTTGCAAACTTTGCTGCATATTCAGGATAATATTTTTTACCAAAAAACTCCGACCATAAGGTTCCATACATCTGGAATGCCCACATGCTGTAATAATCGTAATACGGACTATCGTTGTACCAGCCATCGCCATCATAATCAGCCAGGCATTTCTCAACCAAGTTTTTCAACAAGGTTTCGTTTACAGTATAACCCTGGCTTTTATAAAAGCTGAGAACCATAATATTGAAAAAGCGCCAGTTCATTTCAATAGTCGGCCCATCGCCATAACTTAGCATGGTTTTAGCCAATGCTTCTTTAACAGCTGGTGGCTGCGGATTCCAGAATATTTCCGGTGCTGCAAGAAGTGAAACTGCCAGTCCGCCAAACTCAACTAAGATTTGACTTGGCCCGCCATCTTTAGCTCTCGGACTGATGTAGGTATCACTTGCAGGATCAACCATTTTTGCCAATTGATAGCGGTAATAATCGGCAACCTTAATGTTATTTATAACCAGTTCCGGATCTTCTTTCAGTAAAGGTGCTGCAATAAACATCGTTCGGCATAATCCTTCCAGATTTTCAGTATGATTAGGTTTTCCATCCTGCGGATAGCTCTTTCCCGGTTGCTTTGGGAACCGCATCGGGTCATCTAATTTTTTTACATAACTAAATGCACCACCTAAGAGGTACAGCGCAGCTTCTTTCCAGTGTTTCCGTGTCAAACCCGTTTCCGGACTTAGCTTAAAATCCGGATTATTAATCTGAAAAACATGTTTCCCATTTACCAGTTTCTTTAAAGAAGCGAGGCTATCTGAACTAACAACCTGCGATTGAAGAGAATTACTTATAAGTAAGGCACAGGCAAGTAAAATAGGCTTATACATGGTATTATGGTTTTGTTTTAATACGAATAACAGTAAATGAATAAGCCGGTAATTCTGAACTGAACTTCTCAGCAATATTGTATGATGAGCTGACAGGCTTGGAATCTCTGTCTGCAGGGTTTCCCTGCAAAACCGTTTTAACTGCTGTTGTACCTGCAATACTAATACCTTTCAAATCAATAGTTGTATTTACTGCTACCGGCAACATATTCACCAGTTTAACAATCAAATCGTTGCTTTTTGAGTCGCGTACCACAGAATAAGCAATCCGCTTCTTAACAGCATCCTGATTATTTGACAGCTCCACCTTTGCAGGCATGTATTGGTTACCGGCATTTTGTCCGTAAAGTTTCTGAACCTGGTAATCTACCGTTGGTTTTACTTCGGTATTGTTAAAATAAATCAGGTTCGGATTCCACTGCGTATTGCCTTCTTTTGCTAATAAAGGTGCGTAAGATGTCATGCTTACAATATCTCCATTGCGTTCTAAGGCAGTAAGGTACAGCGCTTCAGACAAAGCGGTTTCGAGATTAGTAGGTCTTCCGGGCAAGTGAGCTGCATATTCTCCTAAATAAACTTTGGATTTAGTTCTATCGTATTTATCGTAAAAATCCTGATTATGGATAAACCATCCCGGAGACTGATAATAGTGTTCATCTATCATCGGTACCTTTAGTTTCGTAGCAATTTCCCATCCTTCCTCATAATCCGTACCTTCATAAAAGGGTCCCGCTGTTCCAATAACGGTAATCTCCGGATGCTTCTTTTTAAGGGCATTGAAAATCATGGTGAATCGCTCTTCAAAAATATCGGTAATCAGATCTTCATTTCCGATACCGATATATTTTAAATTAAATGGCTTTGGATGGCCCGCTTCTGCACGTTTCTTTCCCCATTTTGTATTCATATCGCCGTTTGCCCATTCTATCAAATCGAAAATATCCTGTATATATTCGTCCATTTCGCTTAGGGGGATTCCGCCTTGCTGACCCGCCCCTCCGGTACCTGAATTCTGACAGGGAACTCCGGCAGCTATCACGGGTAAAGGTGCTGCACCAATATCTTCGCAAAACTGAAAATATTCAAAATAACCCAGTCCGGCAGTTTGATGATAGCCCCAAAGGTTCCGCTGCGGCTTTCTGGACTCTAAGGACCCTATCGTATTCTTCCAGCGATAAATATTATCTATCCCATCGCCATGGGCAACACAGCCGCCCGGAAACCGAACGAAGCGCGGATGAATATCAGCGATAACCTGAGCTAAATCTGATCTTAATCCATTATTTCTGCCTTTGAATGTTTTCTGTGGAAATAAAGAAACGAGGTCCAGGGCGAGTTTTCCGGCTGCGAGCGGCTGTATTTCAAGAGAAGCACTGTTCACATCTGCGGCAGCGGTTAATACTGTTTTTACATTTTTCCATCCTGCACCAGGTGCATTGATGGTAGCTTCAGACTGCACTTTACCCTCTTTGTCAACCAGACGGATTTGTACTTTACCGGCCTTGCCTTCTAATTGCCGAATAAATAAAGAAAAGTTATACTTCTCCCCTTTCTTCAATGCTATTCCATTAAAACCGGCATTTACCAGTGCTGCGCCCGGAATTTTAGTTTCCAACACGGCATAATGCTTGTTATTTATGTGAACCGGCGACAGGCTATCAATGCTGAAGCTGGTATTTTCTCCAATCAGCGTCCAGGAATGCGTACTGTTCCAGTTCTTATCCCGGCCTTCTTTATCACTTAATACATATTCGAAATCGCGGTTTTGTATTAGCTCGGCATATAAGCCGCCATCGGCAGCATAATTTATATCTTCGAAAAATATCCCCATCAGCATATCACTAATTGGCTTTGCTTTACCTTCTTCTAATGTAATGCTGGCATTTACTGGTTTCAATCCGTCAAAACGCTGCGAATCCTGTTTTGTAACTTCATTGTGCAGGCTGCTTTTATATTGCCTCAATTCATAGGTTTTAGTGAGTTTATCAACTACTGTCCAGGCTACTTTGTGAACCTGACCGGTCGATTTTCCTCCTGGCAATTCGATCGTAAGACTGTTATTCTGATATTCTGTGGAGGGTATTTCTTTTGCCGGGCTATATGCTTTAAAGTCGTTTGTACTCAGCTGGAAGTATTTCTTATTAGAATCAGTATAAGTGATAGTATAAAGTGCTGATTTCTTATCGTATTGCAGCACTGGCTGGAGGAAGTTGGCAGCACCGGCTATCTGCGGATAACTTTGGCGCCCCCAATCTATAAGGTCAGTGGATGAAGCATGTGCGAACGCATTATCATGTTCGTTTAAGCTCCAGATACATTGCCAGCTTCCATCTGCATTCTGTAGCAAATACGGACTAATCATTCTCTTTTGGGAGCCCCAGCGACCATAATCACTTTTTAAGTACGAATGTTCATCGCCAATAGCAAACCACTTTATCCTATCGCCGCTCCAGGCAAAATGCAATCCGTTATGATTACTATTCTTGTTTGTTGCATACGAAAACAGATAAACCGAGTCGGGTTCATTGATTGTTCTCTTAACGGTTGAAAAAGACTCCTGAACTGCAAACAGGCAAATTATTAATAAAAGTTTCTTCATGGTTTACAATAGTGTATTTATATCAACCCTGAAACGAGTTCAGGGCGACGACAAAGACATTCGTATAAGCAAAGTTTAAAGCGCCTTGTCCTGCCGGCTTGTTTCGGCATTCCGGATAAGCTTATATCGATTAAGTACAATTTTAAATGGATTATTCCACTTTAAGAAATATTTATTTTACGATATGTTCTATTCCGGACCTATCTGTGATCGGGAAGTACAAAGTAGCTTTTAAAATTGAATTTATAAGAGGGACAAATCGTGCATAAGGAGGGGATAAAATGATAAAGGAAGATCGGCGGTTCGGATATTTGTAGAAAACATAAGTAATATTTCTACTGCTCACCCGGCTTTTCTAATCAGAGTTTAATGGTCCGCTCTATATTTATCTCTTCTAAAAAATATTCATCGTGCGATACTACAATCAATGTTCCCTGATATTCATTAATTGCAGCAGTTAAAATTTCAATGTTCTGAATATCCAGATTATTTGTCGGCTCATCTAAAATAATAAGGTCCGGCGATTGATTATTGATGGTAAGACAACAAAGCATTAAACGCATCTTTTCTCCACCACTTAAGGCACTACAAGGTTTATCCCAATTGTCTTTTGAAAATAAAAACCGGCTCAGCCTGATTTTGATTTCGTGTTCCTGCAGTTCAGAAGTGTTGAATTTCTGAGCCTGTTCGTAAACTTTAAGGTGGTTATCAATCAGCGAATAGTCCTGGTCAATGTAAACAGATTTACAGTCGGCTCTGTAGACTTTCCCCATGCTTATTTCTAACCTGCCTATGATTAGTTTAATCAATGTTGTTTTTCCGGAACCGTTCGGCCCTTTCAATGCAATACGTTCGCTACTTGTAATTTGAAAATTCAGGTTTTCTTTCCAAAGCAGCTGATTGTTATAACTATAATTGATATTGGTAGCGGTAAACAGTATTTTTCCTTTGTGCAGCGCAGCATTATCAAAACCGAATTTCATCTTGTCGATTTCGGGTAAAGCAGACCGTAATTCCTGGAGTTCCTGAGAAATTCCGCCAATCTTCTCTGCATGAAGCCCCTTAACTTTTGATGTACTGTTTTCAGCATTGTTCCTTAAGGTATTTATCATTATCCGGGCAACGCCTGCTTGTTCCTGCTTCTTTTTCCCGCGGGCATCCAATTTGTGCTGCCTTTCCAGGGTTTCCCTTTCCTTTGCTTTAGCTTTACGCAAAGCTTTTTCTTTACTTTTTACTTCGTGATTTAAAGCACTGCTTTCTATTTGTTTTTGTTCTGCATAAAAATCATAATTGCCACCATAAACGGTTATTCCCCAAGTGCTCAATTCGAAAATGGTATCTATACGATTTAATATTTTTTTATCATGACTTACAATCATTAATGTGCTTGAAGCAGAGCGAATAAAGTCATACAGTAATTGCCTGCCTTCCAAATCCAGGTGATTGCCGGGTTCATCCAGAATAATAAGCTCGGCCTGGTGAATAGAAATTCCTGCAAGAAAAACTTTTGTTTTTTGTCCGCCACTAAGGGTTTCCAGTTTTTGATTCAGATCCAAATTATACAATTGCCAATCGTTCAGCGCTTCCTTGCACCGCTCTTCAATGGTCCAATCGTTATCTAGTGTATCAAGATTTGCCTCTGTTACATTTCCTTCGAGAATTTCATTCAAGGCAGTAATTTTAGCTTCTATTCCTAAACCCTGTGCAATCGTTAAATGATTATATTGTCCGAAAACCTGGGGCACATAATATGGTACGGCATCAACTTTTAGCTGTCCGCCAGAAGGCTTTAACTCTCCAGCAATTATTTTAAGAAGTGTGGATTTTCCTGCACCATTGTTACCAATCAGGGCAATCTTGTTGTGCTTATTTACTGTGAGATTAATATTTTCAAACAGCAAATCTTTATTGGGGTGTATATAAGATATATTTTGTAAGGTGATCATTTCTTCCTATTCTAAATTGAAAATTAAGGCACGTTTTCTATCGTACCACATTTATACATCAGAAAGAAATTAGTATCACATGTTTATTAGATTTTAATATCGGTTACAAATTTAGTGTTTTTTTATTTTTACGCAAAGTTGGCAGCTTTTTCGAATCCGTAAGTCCACAATAATCTATTGCACCATGCGGACGTTAATTATTTCGTTTTTTAACATTGCCCCATTCTTGTCAAATATTATAAATCTATAGTCCTGACTTGGTATTCTGGTATAAAATGTCTCTCCTTTTTGTAACAGAAAACTACGAAATGGCACTTTATCATTAATCAATTTTTGATTGTTTAGATCACTCTCAAGGAATAATGCCAATTGAACAGCTGTCTTAAATTCATTTTTGTATTCAAAATTCCCAGAACTCTCAATAAGTGGCAGATTATTGATAATTTGCCAATCTGTGGTATTATAATATTTTGACTTTAAATCAGCGCTTTTTATGATTGCTATGTCATTTACTGTTTTGTTATAAGGATTTAAGCTCGTCTGATCAAAGGTCAATGGGTCTATTCCATATTTTTCTTTAAGAATGGATGCCATCCATTTTTTCTTTTGATTATCCGGGCTTTTGAAAATATGCGAAATCCCCGCTAATACAACTACTTTAGCTAAGCTATCCTTTTTGAATGTTTGATTATATAGATTTTCAGCTTCTCCAAGCTTCCTCTCCTTTTCTTCATCATAATTCTCGTAAGCAACAAATTTAAAACCCAGTGCCTGAGCTTTCCTTATCAATTCTGAATAATTTTGCTCTCTGGTGTAAAAGCCATTATTTAAGGTTATTGCTGAACCTGAATTTAAGGCACTATCTTGAACAAGGGTTTCTAATGCCAGATAATTAAATCCTAACTTTTTAAAATCTTGAAGCAACCTTGATAAAAGCAACCTATGATTTGGATAAAAATGATTCTCGTTAAACATTACGAGTTTTTGGTTTTGCGCCTCTTTCAAAATAAGTTCACGCGTTTTATTAAATCCTTGTACTGATATACTATCAATAATCTGACATACCGTACTATCTAATTTATAATTGTTTTCCCATTTTTTCAAGAACTCATGGTAATCCTTACTCGCCCCTAAGAATGAAGAATAGGTAAGCTGCATTTGTAATTTAAAATACTCCTCGCTTTTATCATACAAAGGAAAATCGTTTATTTCGGTAAGCGCCTTATAAAACTTTCACGTATTAGCGATGAGCGGGATTTTTAGCACAAAAGTGCAATGGAAAACAGAAGTTGAACTTTGCACTTCTGCTCCATAGAAGCACGTCAGCCCGCCTATTACCAATACGATGTTAGCGATTCGGCTTTTTATTTTCAAATTCTTTTCTGTCAATTTTGTACCAACTGTGTTTAATTCCATCAAGGTCAAAAGTTTCAATAAAATTAAGTCCAACCTTTTTTAAAATTTTATTTGAAGCATCATTTTCACAGTCTGCCATTGCAAAAACTTCGTCTATGTTGAGTTTGTTAAACGCATATTCTAATGATGCCAATGCTGTTTCTGTAGCAATCCCTTTTCCCCAATATTTTTTAATCAGTCTGTAGCCAAGGTCATAATAATTTTTATGATTGTTTGTTATTTCGGTTACAAACTTTAACCCAGTCCAACCAATAAGATCGTTGTTTTCTTTATCAATAATTGCCCAGCGCCCAATCCCGTTGTCAATGTATTGTTGCCTAATAAAATTAATTACGTCAAGAATTTGGCCTTTGCCCGTTACTGGTTTGTTTCCTAAATATCTATGAACTTCCGGGTCAGAGTCAAGCTTAAAAAGACCATCAACGTCCGTTGGAAGAATTTCTCTTAAAATCAGTCTTTCCGTCTCTACAAATATTTTCATTAAGTCAAATGTTTTTGTGGTCGCGTTTTAAGCTGACCGCTAACGAGTGAATATACGCGACCTTTTCTCCTTACAGTTTAATAGAAAGTTCCAGATGTCCGCCTAATCCTAATTCGACAATTAAAAATCGGTTTCATTCATATTAATCTAAACATTCATCCACCCACCTTATTTCCTTCGCTCATACTCCAGACTCGCTAGAATAAAAGGCCCGATAGCCTTACCCTCATTTTGTGTAACCGTTACATCCTTGCCACACAAATAATAATTGACCGTACCTGTCCGCGACTTATCTTTCGCCGGACCAAGCCCCGCTGAAGCGCAGGATTGCATAATGCTAAGCTCTCCGTTCGGCTCTTCACGAATAAAATTAGTAATCAGTCCACGATAGGCTTTTTCTGCCAGAGGCAGATAAGTCTTTTTGTTCAGAACACCCAAACGAATGCCTTTCAAATAAGCATAAGTAAACATGGAAGATGCGGACGATTCCAAGTAATTGGACTTATCGCATTGATTAAACACCTGTCCGGCAATCTCATCACCTTTATTATCTGCTTTCGTCGAACTGTCGTATTGCAACAACTGGTACCAGCAACCGCTCTGTTTATCCTGGTATCGGGCAAGTCCGGCAGCAACCTGATTTACTATTCCGGTTAGCGCCTGATAATCCGGATATTCTTTCGGCATCGTTTCGATTACGTCGACCAGTGCCGCGAAATACCAGCCCATTCCTCTTCCCCAGAATTCGGGAGAACAGCCTTTATAGCGTCCGCTTTTTTGGGCCCAGAATGAATTTTCATCCTCCGGATCTGCAGTCCAGGCATGGTAGTTAAGTTGTTTTTCCTGGTCGTACGTATATTGGTGAATGGTTTTAAACTGTTGCGCAATATCGTTCCAGGACTGGCGATTATCCTCTTCTCCCAGTTCGTTGCCAAACGCAGACTGCCATCCGGCATACAGCGCTGGCCCCATATATAAACCGTCCAGCCACATTTGGTTCGGATATTGAGCCTTATGGAAAAAGCCTCCTTCACCTGGTTTGGATGAATCGATGCGGCTGTGATTGTACTTAAGCTTGTTCCTCAGGAACGTTACACAGTTTTTATACCGCGCAGCATCGGCGGTATTCCCTTTTTTTAATTCTGCCTCGTATAAAGCAAAAAAGATTTTCCCCGCTGCCAGATCGTCTATATTACTCTTGCCAACACTAATGGTATCTTTTCCCTGCAGGCAATGATCGGCATAGGCCTTTACAATCTGATAATATTCTTCTTTTTCCGGATACTGTTCCCATGCTTTCAGCACACTAACAGCTACTAAACCCGGAACATAGTCCCAATGCGCTTTGGCAAGCTCCTGCTCATTTTTATTGCTGTAAAAACTCTTCATAGCACGATTTTCTACCATTTTCTGAGAGTAAACGGCTTGGCGTTCTAACTTCTTTAAAGGAGTGGCGCATGCCGCCAGACTGCAAGCGAGGATAAAAAGGTACTTTTTCATATTGGTGGTGAAAATAACACTTTTCAGGATAGGTTTATAATTGCTCTGTATTAATGATATAAGTAAGCTGGATTGCTATAGTAGCACAAGCGGAACGCTTACGCTAGAATGAGCATGAGAGCTCAATTCATACAGGCTTTTCAATTAAAAACCTACGACATTATGTCATACATTAGATTTTCTTTGAACGGTTTTTAAGTATGGCTTGAACGTTCCTTAAACGAACCTAAAGCACGCTATAATGCGGCTCAAAAGTCTGACTTTCTGCCAGAACACAGGGATTCTTATTATTTTGTAAATTCCTTAACTTAAGACATCGGGCGCAATACAATTATTTTAGGGGTTAATATTTTAGGTGAACAATCGTCTCAATCTCATAGAAAACCCTAAACAAAAAGCACAATATCGTATTTTAGTCAGACAACAGTACGAGTGGATTCTTACGTTAGAGTGAACCACTATTCACTCATCCGCCGACCGATCAGTACTTATACTTCTTCAAAAATTTAAGCCGCGTACTCACCTGCTTAATCCATTCGCGCGCCATTAATTCGTGTCCGGGTACCGTGGGATGTATCCCGTCCCATATCCAATAATCAATGGGTGCCTTTTTAGATGCTTTATCAAATACCGCCGGATAATCTACCACTACCGCATTAAATTCTTTCGCCAGCTTTCTTATCCGGATAGTAAGTTCTGCAAGAGTAGTTTTGTAGGCCTCCCATTTCTCTTTTACTCTGGCTAACGGATAAACAAAGGGCAAGCCTATCACAAAAAGTATATCCGGGTTTTGCTGCCGGCTTTGGTTCAGGATATCCCGGTAATTGCTTTCAAAGGCCTGATAATCCTCCTTGAGAGAGGTTTGCTGGTTAATAAAGCTTGAGGCGTCGTTTATCCCTACTAAAATGCTAAGGACATCGGGCGTTAAATCAAGCGTATCAGTTTGCCAGCGTTTTTTTAAATCAGAAACCTTATTTCCGCTAATGCCCCGGTTATAAAACCGGAGTCTGGACGCGGGGAAATCGGCCCCTACGCGACTGGCTACCGAGAATGCATAGCCATGGCCCATAATATGATTCGGGTCGGTATTGCGGCCACGATTACCATCAGTAATCGAGTCGCCCTGGAACAAGATAACGAGTTCTTTTCCCTCAGCTAATGTGCCAAAGGATTCCGTTTCTTCTGTATGGGCCCATAAGCCCTGCGGTTTCAATGCAGCCGCTATACCTACCAGGGCTGAAGTACGCAGGAAAGATCTTCTGGATGTTTTTCGATTCATAATGGAGGCTTGGTGACGCTACATACAAAGGAAATGATTTTTGGGATTATTTGGAATGAAGATTATATATAACCACATCCTTAAATAAGCTGTACTATAATGAAGACCGACCGTAGAAAGTGATGAAGCTAGCTATTATATTAGACTTCGCATTAAACTGGCCCGGTTTTTTCTCCTATTTTCTTATAAAAACAATCCATTATGTCAATCAAATTTGCAGCATTCATCCTGATAATTGCTTTCGTAGTTAATTCCTGTAGCCGGAACAATAACCAAAATATTGAATCCAGATCTCACAATGTAAGTGATACTTTTACAAAACAGCAATCCAAACCGACAGATACTCTTAAGTCTATTGAGCAATCTAAAACTAAGTCTGACACTATCACGGAGCTGACTTTTTCTGAAGGCGTTAACTCTTTGAGCATTAAGGGACGTTTAGATAAGCCGGGCGATGTGGCTATGTACTCCTTTACAGTTAATAAGAGTGCCAGATTAACCGGACGCATAACGGTGGACAAGGGTCCGGCTAATATACGTTTCAATCAAATAGTGATGCCTGACGGTCAATCAGATGGCCCGTTCGGACAACAGCTTGACTATACCCTTGCACAAAAAGGCGTTTATAAAATTAAAATAGGTCAGAGTCTGATGGCAGAAAATGCTTTCGTTGGAGATTTCCTGTTTCATTTGACAGTCCAATGAAAAACGGTTATTGTAGTTTTACCCTGAAAAATGGATTATAAGAGTGAAGGGCCTTGCACAGACAGGGAAACTTATAATTCAAATAAATATTATGGAGTCTTATTTCGTTGCTTAAGGGCGATTGGTCGGATTTTTAGCTGACACATAACGGTTCGGGGGATTGCGTTCGGGCGGGTTTCGGAGCACAAAACTCCAAGTTTGCCCGTCAGCCCGCCTGACGCATAATCCATATTATGTGCCGTTTTTTCTGTCAAGTTAGAGTTCTGCTGCATTCATAAGTTTTTGAAATGAGAAGTCGGGATTACGCATTTCTATTTCGTTCTTGCTCGATTCCGATTGTGCTTCTGTTGCATAAACAAACATTTTTTTTTCGTAATCATCAATAGCACTTTGTATTGTTTCAAACTTTCCGTTCGTGAGATTGTCAGATAAAATCAAAGTGTCCATTAGTCCAATATTTACCCCTTGCCCCGCAAAAGGTGGCATTAAATGGGCTGCATCGCCAATGAGGGTTATAGGCAATGAGCGATTGTTTTTCCAAGGTTTGTCTAAGGGCAATTTTCTTGTTGGCAGACCAACAAAAAAAGATGTTGATTGAATTAACTGTTTGTAATGTTCACTCCAATTTGAAAGCCTGTTTAAAAGAAACTCTATAACGCTGTCGGTATCTTGAAAATCTAATCCATTATTTACAGTCCATTCTTCGGGTCTTCTGAAAATAATACCGTAGGATAATGCTCCGTTGTTGAATGGGTTTGCAACTAATAAATTTCCTTGATATGCGGCCATTAGTCTGTTACCATTGCACAACTGATAAAATTCAGGACAGTTTATTTCGGGTTGGTAAATGTCGCCTTGTATAATGAAAGTACCCGTGTCTTTTACTTCGCTGTCTGTAACAAATTTTCTTGTTTTGGACATTCCGCCATTTGCTACGATAACAAAGTCTGCGATAGCACTTGGCTTGTTTTCAAAATGCAACAGCCATTTTCCATTTTGTTCCTCAAGGTCTATGAATTTTCTGTTCCAAATAACTGTGTCGCTTTTCAAACTGTCAAGCAACATTTTTCTTAAAGCGTTTCTGTTTATCTCCGGATTGTCAAACTGATTTTCGGGTGTAGGTTTTCTCGTGGACAAAATGTTGCCGTGTTCGTCAGCAAAATTTATTCCCATAGGCAATGCTAAGTCATAATAAGTTTGTAGCAACCCTGCCTTTTTCATTGCTGCTTGTCCCGAACTTTTGTGAAGGTCAAGCGTTCCGCCCCAAATTCTTGCCTGTGGGTCGGCATCTCTTTCGTAAACAGTTATGTCAATGTCGTTTTGTTGTAACAATGTTGCCATTGTCAACCCAACAGGTCCGCCACCAATAATGGCTACTTTTTTATTGCTTAGCAAATTCATATTTTGTTTGTTGATGTTTGCAGTGTCGTCCGTGAAATGGCACACAACAAGTGAATATACGCGTAACCGAATATATTTCCCATATATACTGCATACGTATTTTCATATAAATAACCTTTTCATAAACAGCCCCTTAAATAGCGACATGCTGACAATATAATCGTTTATAAATACTCAACGCTTCGAATTAACCATTCCCAACCTGCCGGAATGAGTGGTATGAAACTTTTTCCGGTATTTCTTGATGTATTCAGAAGGGTTCATTCCAAACACCTTGTTAAATTGCTCCCTAAAATGCTTCATATCTTTTATTCCCACGCTATAAGCCGCTTCAGAAATGGTACACTCGCTTGCGATAAACATTTCGGCAGCCATTCTTAACCGGATAAAACGAATAAACGCATTGGGCGACTGACCGGAAATTGATTTAATACGGCTATAAAGTGTCGACCGACTCATAGCCAGGTTATCTGTCAATACCTTAATCCCAAAACCAGAATCGGTAAGGTTATTTTTTACCACTACAATACAGCGATCCAGAAAATCCTTATATTCTTCCGAAATCTTGGAATTATCCTGCTTTAAAGTGATATGGTTAAAGAAATAATTCTGTAAATCGTTGCGGCTTTTAAGAATACCGGCAACGCGTGCCATTAAGATATCTTTTTCGAAGGGCTTACTGATAAAATCTTCTGCCCCGCATTCTATTCCTTTCAGCTTTACTTCATCAGAAGAACTTGCCGTTAATAAAATAACCGGAATATGGTTCAGGGCCGGGTCTTCTTTAATTCTTGAGCATAGCTCTATTCCGCTCAGCCCCTGCATCATTATATCACTGATGACTACATCGGGTATATATTGCTTAGCCAGTCTGAAGCCGCTTTCGCCGTCTTCAGCCTCCAGCACTTCGTGCTGTCCTTCAAACAATTGTTTTACATACTGGCGTATCTGATGGTTATCATCGACTATCAGGATTCGTTTGGCATCTGAATACACATCCATGTTCTCTGAAGTGGCAGCTGTACTTATTTCGGAATCCTGATCACCTTGCGACTCAGTAATTAACTCTTCCAGAAATACAGAACTTTCGTTAAGTTCTTCAAAAATTACATGCTCTTTCAGGTGTTCGCGACCTTTCTTTAAGGATACAATAAAAGTAGTTCCCTGTCCTGTTTTACTTTTATAACTAACCGATCCTTTATGGCTTTCCACAAAACTTTTCACCAACGAAAGCCCCACCCCAAAGCCACCAGCTGAGGCAGAACTGTTATTATGTACCTGATAAAACTGTTGAAAAATACGTTCTCCAGCTTCGTCAGGGATGCCAATTCCCGTATCCTTAATCTGGATGAATATTTCCCCGGCACTTTCTGTAACATTTATCGCAACAGAGCCCTTTTCGGGAGTGTTCTTTAAGGCGTTTGAAATAAGGTTGAACAGAATAATTTCCATCTTTTCCCGATCGGCTATAATCTCCAGATGATCTTTTGCCGTTTCAAACGATAAGGCTATCCCTTTCTTTTTAGCCTGATGCGTAAAGCACAGGTATACTTCCTGACATACATCGCTTATATTGAGTTTCACAAGCTTCAGCTTGCTCATCTCGCTTTCAGATTTTCTGAAAAGCAGCAGTTGATCCACCAGGCTCAATAATCTCCGGGCATTTCTATAAATCGTATTCAGGTTTCCCAAATTAGCGTTATGCGTATCATCGTGCAAAAGGTCCTTGGCAGGATTTATAATCAGCGTAAGCGGGGTCCTGAATTCATGCGAAACGTTGGTGAAAAAATTCATCTTCTTTTCGTGCAGTTCTTTCTCCTTTTCTGCTTCGAAATGCGCGGTTTTAATTTCAAATTTCAACTGTGCCTGACGGTTACGGTAAGTAACCAGAGAATATATGGCAGCGCCGATTAAACTAGTATAAAAAATATAGGCCAACCAGGTTTTGTACCAGGGCGGAAGAATGACTACTTCAATACTTGCAAAGCTTTCCGACCATATTCCGTCTTCATTAGAAGCTTTCACCTTAAAGATATACGTTCCCGGGGCCAGATACCGGTATGTGGCAGAACGCTGATTTTTAACAAAGTTCCATTCTTTATCAAGCCCCTCAAGTTTGTAGGCGTAATCCCCTTCATGAGGAAAACCATAATTCAGCGTCAGGTAATTAATGGAAAACACAGCCTGATCGGGATATAATTCTATCTGACTGACCTCGGTAATATCTATTACATTCTCAGAATCAGCCTGGTTACCCGGCTGTCCGTAAATATTAAGCCCGGTTATAAGCACTTCAGGGGTAGATGTATTGAGAGTTATTTTTCCGGGGGCAAAGAAATTACATCCTTCCGTTCCACCAAACAATATATCGCCATCAGCCTGGCTCAGCAAGGCAGAGCCTTCATGGAATTGACCTCCTTGTAAACCATCCGCCTCATCGTAATTGTAAATCTTCTTCCCTTTAAAGTCAACTTTCGATAATCCTTTATTCGTACTTAACCAAACATTATCCTGAGAGTCGGCCTGTAATGCGTACACCGTATTATTCGCCAATCCGTTCTTTTCATTATACCGGCTTATCTTTTTATTTTGGGTATTGTAAACAATCAGGCCATCGCCTTCTGTACCGATCCATAAACGGCCTTTTTTGTCCAGATACAAGGCGTACACTACATTATTCAACAGTAAATTCGCTTCCGCAGGGTTTTCAAAAAGCTTAAAAAAGCTGTTTCTCGCTACATCAAAGTAATTCACTCCGCCTCCGTATGTACCAATCCACAAATTGCCTTTGCCGTCTTCTATAATTGCCCGTACATCGTTAGAGGTTATGCCGCTGTTAGCAGGATTCCAGGAATTAAAGTCGCGGCTTTTATCGTTAAAAAGATGTAAGCCTCCACCGTTTGTTCCCAGCCATACCCGATGTTTGGAGTCTTCAAATATCACCCGCACATCATTACACCTCAAACTATTCGAATTTTCGCTCTCCGTGTGAAAGGAGGTAAACATATCCGATTTCTTATCGTACAGCATCGCTCCGCCCTTATAACTTCCAAACCAGAGCCGGCCTTTACTATCTTTCCCGGCAGATAAAATGGCGTTATCGCTGATACTACCTTTTCTACCGTCGGCCCGGTAATTTTTCAGAATCTTTCCCTCTTTACTTACCTTATATATGCCATCGCCATCGGTGCCCAGCCAAAAAACACCTTCCCTATCCTGGGTCATTCCATAGAAACGCACAAAATCGCGGGTATCCCGACTGTTCCTAGATATTTGCAATTTTTTGAACTTTTTAGGAATGCTGTTCAGCATAAAAACTCCATTTCCCCAGGTACCTAACCAAACATTATCTCCACGGTCTAAAAAGAGTGTCTGCACAGACCAGTTTGTGAGCAAGGCACCGTTGGTTCCCCTCACAGGTTCAAAAACAACCTCTCCTTCTTTTTTACCAGGATTGAACGTTAATTTATAAAGCCCTCCATCCTGTAGCCCGATTAGAATTTCCTTTTTGCTATTTTCTGCAACCGATAAGAAGATATTGCTGCCCAGATGCGCTGTCAGACCATTAATAAGGCGAAATTTATTGAGATTCCTGGCATAGAACAGTAATCCTTTGGATGTAGCTATCCATACATTATGCTCACTATCTTCAAAAATGCTATTTACCCTGGCACTAAGTTCCGGGCTAATAACCCGCTGTTGTTTCCATACATTTGGACCGTCTGCTTTAAATACATGCACACCAAATTCTCGGGTACCCACCCATAAAAGGCCACCCGAATCTTCGTAAATGTTATGTATGGTATTAGTAGGCAGTCCTTTTAAATTACCGGTTTTAAAGAGGCTAAACCTCTTACTCTTCTTATTGAAGTAGTAAAACCCTTCTGTGCTGGCTATCCAAAGATTTTTATCGCGGCTCTCTGAAATATGAGTAATATCGTCCTTATGCTCTGATTTAGGATTATTATCACTGCTGTATTTTATGAACCGCTGTTTTTCTGCGTTAAATGTTGTTAAGCCGTTGCGGGATGAAATCCAAAGCTGGCCATCAGAATCTTTAAAAACCGACTGCACATGATTACTGGGAATGCTGAATGGATTACTAGGCTCGTTTTTAAACACTTTGAACGAATGGCCGTCGAACCGGTTTAAACCGTCGGAAGTAGCAATCCAAATGAAACCTTTACTATCCTGAGCAATACTGTTGACCACACCAAAAGAGAGCCCGTCTCGTAGCCCGTAGTGAAAAACGCTTTTTTCTGCCAGGGTTTGCGCAGAGCTTTTTAAACACGTAAATAGCAAAAGGGGAATAAGTACCTTTTTTATCATAGGAATACGGTATTAACTAATTGGCTTTATGAATCCAGGCTTTTTTGTGGCTGACACCAAATTAAAGAAAATCATTAAGAATACCAAGGCTGGCACCGACATGGCACCTCAAATTGCCTACCCGCAAGGTATCCTTAAATAATTACTGGGCTTCAAAGATAAAAACGGCTTGCTAACCATAACAAGCACCATTAACAGAAATTTATTAATATAAATTCTATTTCAATTGATTTAAAATTGCCTTATCCCGGCCAATCAGCTGAGATGCTCAGGCTTATTAAGTTTAAACAACCACTTCGTTTGCTCCTTTTTTAGCCATTCTACAGGACATAAACGTGTTGTTGAGGGCAGATTTCCAATTATTCCATATAGTAGTAAATAAGCAATAAGCTTCTAAGTGTATTTGAATATTCTAATATGATTTAATATAATTATTTTTTTGGATTTAAAGTGACGATAGCCGGTGAAATACCGGGCGAGCTAAATCTCACTTTTATTGCTTCTTGCTTTCCTGAAAGCTCAACATAGGCAAGCAATCTTCCGTTAAAGGTTTTCCTTATCGGCGATTTATAATCCTCATGGCTTGCCAAATCCCCGCTTTCCAGCCCCAGCAATTTTGCTTCACCCTCTATTTCTACTGTAATTTCGGAAGCACCATCAATCACAAAGTTTCCATTTGTGTCCCGTAGCTCCAGCTCAATATGGGCCACCTGTTTTTTACCCGCGGCAAAGGCATTTAAATCAGCCACTGCTATTATTTGAGTGGCTGGCCCTGCTGTCTTTAAGGTGTGATTAGCCTGAAGATTTCCGGCGTTATAAGTTTTTACCAGTAGTTCGCCCGGCTCAAAGCCTAGCTCCCAAGACAGCCTTCCGCCATTTTCCTTTTTGGAGAGTTTCCCCAGCGAGCGTTTATTCAGAAATAATTCCGCTTCCTCTGAATTGCTGATGCAATTAACCCGTAAAGTATCGCCTTTCTTCCAGTTCCACGATGCTTTAGAAAAGTTGCGACCGGACTGTTCCGGCACTACCTTACTTGCCGTAAGAAAAACAACCGGCTTCTCTTGCCATAAGGCGGCACGCTGGTAGTACTCCGGCTTAGGAAAAGCGGCCAAATCCATCAAGCCCGCTCCGCTGCTTCTTACCGGCCAGGCTCTGGCTTCGCCCATAAAATCAAAAGCGGTCCACAAAAACTGTCCGAATATATTTTTACTCGTATCTACCGCCATCCAGGCATCGGCGCCCTTCCCGTTTTCACTTCCGTAAATGATGCGATTCGGGTAATTTTTATGATCTTCCTCGTAGCGGTATTCCTGATAGTTATATCCTACGATATCCAAACTTTCGGGATAGCTGGTGGTATTCGACATTACCACACCGGCCAGAGCCGCTGTAACCGGACGGGTTGTATCTTCTTCTTTTACAGCCTGTACCAATATTTTAGATAGTTCGCCAAGACGACTTGCCGGAGGTTGGTCTGAAAGGTAACCTTTGCCATATATTTGAGGGTTCCGGCCTGTGTTAAGTACTTCATGTGAGTATGGATCATTGGGATAATCTATCTCATTACCAATGCTCCACATAAATATTGAAGGATGGTTGCGGTTCCTTAGTACCATATCCTTAACATCCCTCAGAGCCCATTCTTTAAAATCTTCGTGAGAAATATCTCTGCCGGGTTTACCAGCGTTCCAGCCTTCTATCCATTTATTTTTAGGTTCTTCCCATTCATCAAAAGCTTCATCCATAACCAGAAATCCCATTTGATCACATAATTCATATAAATAATCCTGATGGGGATAATGACTCATCCTGATGGAGTTACAGCCAAGTCCCTTTAACTTCTGAAGCCTTCTTACCCAAACTTCCCGCGGAACAGCGGCACCCAGCGCTCCGGCATCATGATGTATGCAAACACCCTTCAGCTTCATATTTTCACCGTTAAGAAAAAATCCTTCGTTAGCGTCAAATCTGAAAGTTCTGAAACCAACCTGTTCGCGATATTCATCTGTTTTTTTGCCGTTATTGAATACAGAAACCGTTAAAGTATATAGCTGTGGGTTATCAACGGACCATAATTTCGGTTTATTAACAGGAAGTGAGAGCCTGGCCTCTCCTGAGGAATTTGCGGCAACAGAAATTTTCCCGGTTGCGGTCGCAACAGTTGTTGCTCCGAGGCTGAGTTTGCTTTCTATAGAAACTGATGCTGAAGTGGCTAATGAATTAGTAATAGAAACTTTCAAATCAGCAAGTGCCTTTTGAGCGGAAACTTCCGGCGTAGTAAAACCTACACCCCATTTAGAAATATAGACAGGCTGTTTAGTGATTAAGTAGACATCCCGATAAATTCCAGATCCGGTATAAAAGCGTGAATCCGCAAATTTTGAATGGTCAACCTTAACGGCAATGGTATTGACGCCTTTTCTTAAATATGGGGTAAGTTCATATTGAAAAGGAATGAAGCCGTTGGGCCTCTTGCCAAGATAATGTTCATTGATCCAAACCTCACTGTTTTTATAAACCCCATCAAAATAAATAAAGGTTTTATCAGATGCCGACAGATCTGCCTGGTTAAAAGTTTTGCGATACCAGCCAATACCGCCAGGTAAATATCCGGTTCCGCTTGCCCATTCTTTACTAAATGGACCTTCTATGCTCCAGTCGTGAGGAAGCTCTACATTTCTCCAATTGTTATCATTAAAATTCATACGCTGGGCATCCGCAGCCTCGCCCTTATAAAATTTCCATCCGTCTGTGAATAACTTTTTTTGACCCGTTTGAGCAAAAACGCTTGATAATAAAAAATTAATGCAGAGCAGGGAAAGCAGCCCTTTAATAGTGTTAGTTTTCATATTCTTGAACAGGTTTAAAAATTAGCCCTTTATTATTTAGCTTGTAGCCGGAGAAACAAAAATCGAAAAAAAAACGAAGAAGCTTAGGGGGCAAACAGTTTAATTAATAGGGAGACACTGTGTTTATTGAGACAGAAAGTTCAAACGTTGGTGAAAATCAGCGAGCGGGTTTGTCGGTTCAGTAAGAGATTTAAAATGCCGGCGTAATCGAATTTCAATTTACCACCTACCATTCTGACTTTGTCTCTGAGTATAGAGAGCTCGGTTTGCTATATGTTTTCCTAAGATCCTGATATTATCTGCTTTTTGTATTTTCATCAGTCAACTGAATTCAAACTCCAAGGGGGGTATTCTCTTCATTTTTGGTGGGGTAAATGCCATTTCACGTTACGTCATTAGGTATTTTCAGCCTTTTATATTAATTTAGTCGAGGTTGATTTACACCATCATAAATGGTCGATTAACCCGCTTAAGGGCAGATATTAAATAATACCTCGAATTAAAAACCAGCCAACTTATAATTAAACTAAAATTAAATGCTTAAGCTAAGATTGTTTCGATTAGTAACAATGGGAGTATGTCTTCTGTCGGTGCTAACCTTGTTCTCATTTAAAAATCCAGAACCAAAAAACACCTTCGAAATCGGGAAAGAACATTTCCTTTTGAACGGGAAACCATTCCAGATACGCTGCGGAGAGTTGCATTTCGCACGCATACCAAAGCAGTACTGGCGTCATCGTATTCAAATGATGAAATCGTTAGGGATGAATACAGTATGCGCTTATTTATTCTGGAACTATCACGAAAGAACACCCGGCAATTTCAAATGGGATGGTGAAGCAGATGTAAAAGAGTTCTGTAAAATCGCCCAGGAAGAAGGAATGTGGGTTATTTTACGTCCTGGTCCATATGTATGCGCTGAATGGGAAATGGGTGGATTGCCCTGGTGGTTATTAAAGAACGACAATATTAAACTCCGTAGCAAAGATCCACTTTATATAGACGCTTGCCGCAGGTATTTAAAAGAAGTTGGACGTATTTTAGGTCCTCAGCAAATAACTCAGGGCGGTAATATTATTATGGTTCAGGTAGAAAACGAGTACGGCTTTTATGCTGACGACGCTGAATACATGGGAATTATGAGACAAGCCGTCCTTGATGGAGGTTTTAATGTACCTCTTTTCGCCTGTAACCCAACTTACCACCTTAAAAAAGGATTTCGCAAGGATCTTTTTCAGGTAGCAAACTTCGGTTCAAATCCGGAGGAAGGATTTAAAGCGCTGCGTGAAGTACTTCCTGAAGGCCCGCTTATGTGCGGCGAATTTTACTCAGGCTGGTTTGACACATGGGGTACACCACACAACTACGGTAAAATTGACCAATACCTGAAAGACATGGAGTACATGTTGAAAACAGGTGCGTCGTTCAGTATTTATATGGCTCATGGTGGTACTACCTTTGACTTTTGGGCCGGTGCCGACAGGCCATTTAAACCGGACGTATCCAGTTACGATTATGGCGCCCCGGTAAGTGAAGCGGGGATGACAACTGAAAAGTTCCAAAAAACTCGCGAGCTGATTTCAAAATATTTAATGCCCGGAGAGGCAGCATTGCCTGAGCCTCCGCCTGCAAACCCCATGACTACTTTCGCTGAAGTGAAGCTTACCAGGTTTGCACCATTATTCAAGAATTTGCCTAAACCGGTTGTTACCACCGATCCTAAAACAATGGAGTATTACAACCAGGCTCGTGGAAGTATTCTTTACAGAACCACTTTACCTGCGGGTGCTGCCTGCACGTTCCAAGCAGACGCTGTTAACGATTTTGGCTGGGTGTTTGTGAATGGAAAACAGATTGGTGTAATGGACAGACGTAAGCGTAATTTCCAGATGGAAATTCCGGCAAGAACCAAATCTGTTACTGTCGACATTCTGGTACACGCCATGGGCAGAATCAACTTTGGTCCGGAAGTACACGACAGAAAGGGATTGGCAGGAAAGAAACAGTTTCTTAATAAAAACGCTACCCCTATCAAGACAGCCGACTGGAAAGTATATAACCTCGCTTACCAAGACGATATGTTAGATAATCTTGTTTTCCGGGATCAGGTATCCGCCACAACAGAACCTGGTATTTGGAAGGGTAAGTTTAATGTAGAGAAAACCGGCGATGTTTATCTTGATGTGCGTAAATGGGGCAAGGGTGTAGTTTGGGTGAACGGCAAATGCCTTGGACGCTTCTGGAACATCGGCCCGACTCAAACCATGTACATTCCGGAACCATGGCTGAAAAAGGGTGACAACACTGTTCTTGTGCTTGATTTAGTGGGCCCCGAAAGTCCGGTATTACAGGGTATGGATCAGCCAATTCTAAATGAGCTTAACCCTGACAAAGACTTCACCTTATCAAAACGTGCAGATGTTAAGTTCAATATAAGCAATGTGGCGCCAAACCTTACGGGACAATTCCCGGCTGAACCAACAATGCAAAGTATCAAGCTTCCGGCTTCTGCTAAAGGACGCTATTTCTGTATTGCCGCCCTTAACGCACACGATGGAAAATCAGTGGCAACTATTGCCGAGCTGGATGTATTGGATGCCAATGGCAAACCAATCAGCCATCAAAACTGGACTATCGGATACGTAAGCAGTGAGGAGTTGGTTAAGGAGAACGGTGGTGCCGAAAACGCTATTGACGGACAAACCTTCAACTACTGGAGTTCTGATTATAGCCACCTGAAAGCTAATTATCCGCACTACATTGTTATTGATATGGGTAAAGAAGAGACCGTTTCAGGTTTCAGATATGTTCCGAAGTCTGATAACAATACTGCAGGCAAGATTAAAGATTACAAGATCTTTGTAGGTAATAACATTGTTAATAAGCCTTAAGAATAATCACTTAATAAATTAAGAGCAGTACTAAGGAGCCTTTGTACTGCTCTTTTTTTAACCTAAATTTACGTTATGCTTAATGAGTAGAACTATAATCATGAGATAAAGGGTTATTCATTAAACTTCACGAGGCCCTTGTAAGGGATGTTATTAAAACTCGTATCTCTTTGTTTCATATTACAATAATACGCTAAAATCCAGATCCCAGAGCGCGATTCCAGAAGATGCTCTTCCAGAAATTGCTTGCATTCATCCGAGATCTTTGATTCCCGGGTTTTAAAGAAAGGCTTAAAATTAAAAACACCTGCTATAATAACAGGCGTCAATTGCGGCAGCTAATTGTTGTCAATAGCCGATGTTCTCCCTGCGCATATCTTACATGATTTTAGATATTACAGTTGTTACACTTTGAGCTTTTAATTCAATCTCACTGCCTGAACTAAAGTTCTTACCTGGCTCAAGGCTGGAACTTTCTGAAGTTATATAACTCGTTTGCTTACCCAGTTTACCTTTGTTTAATTTCAAAAATACTTTAGCAGGCTTTTCTCCCTGATTAATTAAAACTGTAACAAGCTCATTTGATTGTTTGTTAATATAAGAAGAAACCAGGAGTTCTTCTTGCTCAGCTACACCAGGGGTATTAATTTCTACCCGAACTGCTCCGGGGCGTATAAAACGGCTGTAATTACCCAAAACCCAAAGCATCTTACTCGCGTAATACTTACCTCCCGTGTCGGACTTATCTACGTACACAAGCCCATCCTTATAATCATAAGCTGATACCGCCGTCCACCAATGCCAGGCTGAAGCATTCGCGTTGACAAGATCGTTATGGATAACTTTTGCAAGATACATACCGGGCTGAATGCCCAGATCCCGCTTATTACCTTTAATTTCGCCCTCATTGTCTCCAAGAATACAATATTCCGATTGCCAAAATTTTAAGCCCGGTACTGAAGAAATTTGCTGATTCACTTTTTTTCTAATACCTACTCCTTTGGAATAAGGTGAAGTTGTGAAATAGCTGTGCGCTGAGATTGTTTTATCTACGTTTTGCAAATCGCCGATATAATCGGGTGAAGACGGATTGAAAAACGCATTAATCTGATATCCTTTATCCGGTTTGTCTAAGTGTGAGTAGAGAAAATTATACTGTCCTGCTTCCGTTACAGAGATTTTGGTGTTAAGTCTTGCTTTTATCAGAGATGCATTTAAAGATTTTACGATTCCGCTGATATCCTTATTTGTAAACGGAGTTCCTTCCTGTCCGCCATCACTCCAATCCCACTGAGGCTCATTAGCTGGACTCAAATAATCAATTACTACTCCTGTTTTCTCCTTTATTCCCTTTACAACTTCCACAAGATATTCTGCGAACGCATCAAATTTATCTGGTGTAAGATTTGGCTTTGCCGCAGTGGCAAACGCTTTACCGTTGGCCGTTAAATGAACAGGCGGGCTATTGGTAAAAGCCAAAAACTGGTTCACTCCGCGCTTCTTAGCTGCCTCAAGAAACCAGATTTGACCAGCTTGCAAATCCCAATTATACTTACCTCCATCAAAGAAGGATTCGGCCCGGCGCCATTCGTCCCTGATATTACTATTAACCCCTTGCTGAGTACTTCCAGCACCGATATTGAATCTCCATATGGAAAGACCAATTCCCTCAGGCTTACCTTCCTTTGATACTTTTGTACTGAAAAGCAAATCCGCTATGTCATTTTTCGATTTCTCCGGCCAACTCCCAACAAACTGACAGGCCCAAGCATCTGATGCTCCAAAATTTTCTATAGTTTGGAACTGCTTCGAAAGATCAATAGTTAAGGAAATCACATCAGAAGCCGATGCATTCGGAAGATTTGTTTCTGCGATCTGACTTACAGCATTCGACCCTGAAAGTGCCAGCAGTGATGTAAAAATTATGCTTTTTGTGGAATTTTTAAGTAACATTAAATTTTTTATCTTAAAGCAAACGGAGCTCCCTCCTCCGAGAGCTCTATCTGTATTAAATACTTGAAACAATATTATAATCCCCAACCATACCGAATCCGGAATACTCCGGAACTATTTGTGGTGCTAAGGGTGATATTGGTACCGCTTCCGCCCCGTCTTTGAATACTGTAGCTATCGTTATCTCTTAAGCCCGGCCAGTAAACACTTGCAACTTTGCTGTTTCTGAATACATTACTGGATCCAACTATGTAGGCTATCTCATTATCAGACTGAGGTCCATTTTGATAATCCTTTCCAGAAGTCATTGTTGCGCCAAATTCGGTAACAACGGTGCGGCTGGCATAACTACCAAAACGGCTTCTCCAATCTGCTTCCCATTGAGCTGTAGTCCTGGTAGCCCAAAATGCATAATTGTGAAGAGATAGCAGGCAACTCGAAAACCGGCTGTCCGCACCAATAGCTGTAACATTCTCAGAGTATCCTGTTCCTCCCAATAATATCCTTCCTCTTGAGACGTTCGGATATCTTGAAAGAAATTGGGCATATATTGCTGTTAATGCAGATAAAGAATAACCATGAGGCTCATTAAAAACTTCAAAATATACTCTTGAATTTCCACCATACTTCGCAATTACTACGTCCCACATCTGCCAGAAAGTTGTTGTATTATCAATCGTTCCATTCCTCGAAGAGGCTCCTTCCCAACAGGCCAAAATGACATTCATGCTTTTACTGGTAGCTCTGTCAATAGCGCCGGTATATCGGCCCCACCAGGCTTCTAAAACCGATGGCGGGTTAATAGGAAGCCTGACCGTATTCACACCCGACATATTTGCCTGGAATGCTGATAAAATCGAATTTGCCTTTGCAGAAACGGTATTATAATCGTCTGAAGCAGTGAGTCCTGACGGAATCACCCATCCGTCCACAAAATTATCCCGGCCATCTGCCCAATTTACTCCTGCAATTCCTGCTGCTCCAACGCCTGAAACAACTACTGCATTCTTACCAGCAGAAGCTTCCTGGCTCGCATTTTCAACTTTAAAATCATCTTTTTGACAACCATAGCATAGTACAGCTAGGACTAATAAAGAAAAATATTTTTTCATTTTGTTAATCATTAGGTTAATTACTTGTTAGTTAGTAGTTCCTGGGTATTTGATATTCCGTATTTAATTTATCAACCTCCCGCTTTAATGGATACTTTACATATAGAATAGATATTATAACTTTATCGTTTAACACGATACAGTAGTTCCCGGGATAAAATATCCCGGGAACTACTGTAATTCTATTTTTCGTAGAAATCGTTTTGTTCTAGCTTATTTCCTGACGCCTGGATTTCGGCCCTTGGAATTGGCAACCAGTAATGTTTCTCATCAAACTTTTTGCCATCAAGAGCTACTTTTTTCTGATAGTTAAGTATACTGCCAGATTTTGTGATAGTTATACCTTCCAATGGTTCATTTTCGGTTTGAGCGGCTATTTTCCATCGGCGAACATCGTAGTAACGGTGTTCTTCAAATGCCAGCTCTATACGGCGTTCGTAACGTACGGCATCCTGCATTTGTTTCTGAGTTAAGCCTGAAGCCAGCGGCGGCATGTTTACACCAACACGTGACCTTATCATGTTTATCGCGTCTCGTGCCGAAAGGGTTGAACCTGCAGGGATTACATCTGCGCCATAAGCTTCATTGGCAGCTTCGGCAAAATTCAACAAGATCTCTGCATATCTAAAGTAGATCCAGGGCTGAAAACCTGCATTTCCCCAAGGGTTTTGCAACGGATAGGCATCGTTCATGAATTTCTTCAGATAATATCCTGTTTTAGAGGCATTCCAATTATCGGGCCCGTCTTTGCTGTCTTTACCTCCCGGAGTAAAGGTTTCTATTATACTCCCTCTGTAAGGGGCTCCGTTATATAATACAGTCATGGCAAATCTCGGATCACGATCAGCATAAGGATCTTGCTCCTTATAACCGGATGTTGGATCGGTTATAGCTTTTCCATTATTCATTTGATAATCGTCTACAAGATTTTGAAGCGGACTGTTACCTGCCCATCCTCCATAACTGTTAGGTCCGTTTGCTATCTCTAAGTGTGTATGGTTAGCATTTTTAGTAAATACACGTTCGAAAATTGTCTCGTTGGTTTCGTTTGTCAGAAACAGATTATCATATCCACCCTGATAAACTCCGTATTTATTCAGGTTTATAACTGCCTGCGCAGCAGTAACGGCGTCTTCCCATTTTCCAACATTATATAGAGGACTGGCTGCATATAGAAGTAGTCGTGATTTTAAAGCCAGGGCTGCTCCTTTTGTAGCCCTTCCTAATTGCCATTGCGAATTGTTGTCACGAGGTAATTTTGATGCCGCATCATCAAGTTGCGACACTACATAATTGATACTTTCTGCAAGTGTCGCACGCTTAAATAAGGAAGGATCTTGTAAATCATCACTTAATCCAACCACTTTATCGTCCATTAAAACAGCACGGCCAAAGTTTCTGATAATGTCGTGATACCTGAATGCACGGATGAACTTTAATTCTCCTTCCAGACGAGTCTTGTGTTCCGTACTCATATCTATCTTTTGTAAAATACCTAGTGCATAATTACACTCACGAATGCCTCTGTAGCTTCTACCCCATAAAGAAGCGGTCATCCCTACATTCTCCGGAGCCAGCTCTCCCCTTTGTATGGTCCAGGTAGCGTCGTCATTATTGTAGATCGACTCGTCTGTAATTGAACTCCACATGCTGTATTCAAAACCTCTTCCAAATCCCGGATTTGATCCATCTGCTTCTTTATCTTGTAACCTTGCTCCGATATACCGGTTGGTTACGAAAGCTTCGAAAACTACTGTGTCTGATTCTACCTGTTGAGTTGAAATCCGGTCGGTGGGATCAACATTTAAAAAATCTTTTTTACAAGCGGATAACACTACTGCTCCGGACATCATTATCCAAGCAGCCTTAATATATAGCGATTTATTATATTTTGCTTTCATTTGCTGAACTCATTTAAATTTAAAATCTCACGTTTGCTCCCAGATTGATAATTCGTTGTTGTGGGTAAAACTGCCCACTTCCACTATTTCCTTCAGGATCATAATCTTTTACTTTAGTGATAGTAAACAGGTTGAATGCACTTGCATAAACTCGAAGGCTTGAGATCTTGATTTTTGATAACGCGCTGGAGTTGATGTCATAACCCAACTGAATATTTTTCAACCTTAAAAAAGAGGCGTTATTTAACCAAAAGTTGTTAGGATACAAACCGCCGCTTATTGCGTTGGATGCACGGCTTGTTACCCGGGGATAGGTTCCTTCCAGGTTAGTAGGGCTAAATCTGTTATCAGCCCAGCTGCTATAAAAGTTCCCTACATCTCCAGATTCAGGAAGAACATACTGGCTTACTTTAGTCTGGCCTGAAAATAAAACAGAAAGATCAAAGCGTTTATAACTCGCATTGAAGTTAAATCCGTAAGTAATTTGAGGAATATTTCCATATTCAGTTCTTATCTGGTCGTCTGCTGTTATTTTACCGTCCTTATTGTAATCCTCAAGAATAAGATCGCCAAGCTTTGCTCCGGTTACATGCGGATAGCTGTCTAAGTCCTGCTGAGTACGAAAAATGCCGAGGTTGTTATAAAGAAGAGAGGTGCCAAGGGGCCTTCCTGTTTGACGCTGATAGGATATAGCACCGGAAGCTTCATCTATAAATACTACTTCACTTTTAGCATAGGTCATATTTCCGGAAACTCCCCAATTAAAAGCATGACCAGAACGATTATATCCTAATGTTCCTTCCAATCCGGAACTATTTACTTTTCCGATATTTTCTGATGGGACTAAAGGCGTGTAAGTACTGCTGCCATCATTATAAGGGTTAACAATACCCGAAGTTGCAGGTAATGATGCGTTTCGCGTAGTCAGGATATTAGAACGCTTTTGCTGAAAATAAATGGCTTCGAGACTGAATCCTTTTAAGAACTCGGCGTTAATTCCTAAATCAAGTTTCTTAGATGTTTCCCAGGTGATGTTTGGATTGGCAAGCTTTACCAGATTAACATTTGGCTGAATAACAGCGGATCCACTTCCTGGGTCAGTTGCAACAAATCCATTTCCAACAAGAACATAGTTATCAAAATACTGAAAGCCGTTTACGTTATCGTTTCCTAATGTTCCGTACGAAGCCCTCAATTTTAAATTGTCTATAAAATTTATCCTATCGGCAAACCAATCTTCTTTCGAAATTACCCAACCAACAGATGCTGAAGGGAAATAACCATATTGATTGCCTGAAGGAAAGATTGAACTTCCATCTACCCGTAACTGGCCTTCAAATAAGTATTTCTCATTGTAGTTGTAAGCCAAACGGCTGATAAAACTTTTACGGGTATAATTTGAGCTATACCCTGAGTTACCAAAGTCGGTTGGTGCAGTACCGCCCTGAGATAATTCAGGCAACTGAGTGGATAAATAATTATATCGAATAGCATCAAAATGATTTAAGCTATTGCGGCTTTGTTCGTAACCCACAAATGCATTGATATCATGAGCTCCAAAACGGTGTGCATAATTAAGTTTTATGTTAGAAGTAAAAAGTGTTTGGTTATCCTGCCCCTGAGAAAGCTGCGCATTATTATTATTTCCTCCTACAATAACCTGGTTGTATGTATTAGACGAAGGACTGTAGCTGTATAATGTGTAAGGAGTATTAAAGCTTTTTGTAGAATTAAAGGACATATCTCCAGAGAAAAAGCCATCTACCGATAACCCATCAATCCCTGGGATTAAATAACTTCCTTTTAAAATTCCGTTAAATACATGCTTTGGATTTTTTGAAGTACCTCCAATATCGGTTACCTGTACGGCCGGGTTATTATTTTCAATACCGGTGGAAGGCAATCCATTAGGATAGTAGGCGGCTACAATTGGCTTAGTCCTGTAAATAGAGCGGAAAAGATCTCCAGCCCCTACCTGCGGAAATAAACGATCTTCTTCACGGCCCGAAAGAGATAAACTTACTTTTAATCTCTTTGTTACATTTGCATCTATATTAGACCTAAAATTATATTGATGGTACTTGGTAGTTCCGTTTTTATATAATCCATCCTGGAACTGTGTTCCTAAAGAAACATAATATTTTACATCTTCTGATCCGCCTGTAATCGTTAAACTATGTTGATTTTGAAGACTGTAATTTTTTAAAGTTGCTTTTTCCCAATCTGTATTTGGATAAAGTAATGGATCTGAGCCATCTCTGAATTTTTGTATCTGCTCTGTAGTATAAGCCTGATTTAAACCTCCAGCAGGACTTGCATCATAATTAATTTCGTTCATAATCTGGGCATAGGTTGCTGCATCAGCCATGTCTGGCAACCTGGTTGGAGAATTAAATCCCTGATTAAAGCTATAGCTGATGCTTGGCTTTCCAAGTTTGCCTCTTTTGGTAGTAATAAGTATAACACCATTGGCTGCCCTGTTTCCATAAATGGCGGCTGAAGCATCTTTCAAAACCGAGAAACTTTCGATATCATTCGGGTCTAAGCGTTCTAATCCACCGATTTGTCCTGGCACTCCATCAATTACAATTAAAACGTCATTACTCCCGGTTGTAGCCAGTCCCCGTACAGTAATTCCTGAACCATCATATCCAGGTTCTCCACTTCTGTTATTCACGATTACTCCCGAAACACGTCCAGCTATGGAATTGGATACATTGGTTTGCGGACTTTTTACAAGTTCATCCCCTTTTACCTGGGAAATAGATCCTGTTAAAGTTGCCCTTTTTTGCGTACCGTATCCTACAACAACTACTTCCTGTAGTGATTTGGCTTCCGGCTCAAGCGACACATTGATAGTTGTTTTGCCATTAATTTCAATTTCCTGACTTATAAAGCCGATAAAGCTATATACCAGGCTGGCACTATTATCCGGCACCGTTATAGAATAGTTTCCGTTAATATCGCTGGTTACGCCCGCAGATGAGTTCTTCACTTTAACGGTTACTCCTGGTAGTGCCGAGCTACTGTTGTCTGTAACCTTCCCCCGAACGGTAATTTGTGCATTGGCCGTGAAAACTGCCAATAGAAAGATTGAGAGAACTAAGCCTAGCTTAATTCGTCGATGCGTGTGGTACTTACTACACATAATAAAATTCTTGTTTTAGGTTAATTGGTGTTAGTTGAATTGCTATTGTAACATTACTCTCATAAAATATTTTTTATATTATCTTCTTTAATAACCGGCCGTTTATTATTGATTAATAACATCGCTAAAGTCGGGGAAAAGAGAGGATGGCGTGAGGGGCAAACGTTCGAGAATAAAGGGGGGTATAACCGAAACAAGAAATTTAGATTATAAAACAGATAATCTGATGCCTGCAGAAGTGTATGTCATTGAAAACAACAGGAGAATATACAGGTAACTTATAATAGGCTTATACCTTGCAAATAAAGTTTATTAAAGGACTATAACTGTCAACAAAATTTGGAGATTTTACTAATAAATATGCAGTATTTCAATTTATATTGGAAAGTAAATTACTGGAACAAATCTTAAATATTTCCGCCGAAATATGTGGCGGAAGTATTTAAAAAAAGCCTAAGCTCCATTATTTAGCTTCCAGGGCTTGGACACCCTGCATCTTAGGTATCCCGAAACGGGATGGAATAGATTTACAACACGCGGGGGTTTGTTCATTTTTTGGACCCGTCGCTGAAATATTGGCTCCCATAACCGCCTTTTCTTTGCATCCAGCCACTACAACTAGCTGCACACTTAGAAGCAAAATAAATACAAAGCTTAATCTTTTTTGAGCGTTCATGTCTAAGAAATTAAATCACCTTATTTATTACTTACGCACCTGAATCCCACATGTTCCATACTACTATCTTCCGTACTCTTCATCCGCCTGGAAACCCGGTATCCAGAGCAATAACTATCATTACATAAAAAAGAACCACCTTTTAACACCCGCTTGGAGGCATTAGGCTCTTCAGGGTCAAAACTTGTAGCCGGTCCTCCGGGATTGGCAACTCCATTCTTTACCGACTCATAGTATGTATTATGATATAAATCTTCGCACCATTCCCAAACATTTCCTGCCATATCATATAAACCGTATCCATTAGCTGGAAAAGATTTAACAGGTGCTGACAAATAAAACTTGTCGGCTAAGATATTTTTAGCAGGAAAGCTTCCCTGCCAAAAGTTGGCTTTAGGTTTACCTGCATTAACAGATTCATTTCCCCAAGGATAGATGTTATTTTTTAAGCCACCTCTTGCAGCATATTCCCATTCTGCCTCGGTAGGTAAACGTTTTCCGGCCCATTTTGCATAGGCCTGCGCATCAATCCAGGCAACATGAACAACCGGATAATTTCCTTTATCGTCTATATTGCTTCCCGGCCCGTGCGGATGCTTCCAATCAGCACCTTTTTTCCATTCCCACCACTGTGAATAATCATTTAGGGAAACGTCCATGGGCGGGGCCTTAAAAACTAAAGAAGAAGCTACAAGAAGGCTGTCGTCTGGTTTTGGAGTACCTGGCGATAATTGCTTTTTCAATTCTTCCCAATCAGGCTTTTTTTCAGCTACTGTAACATAACCTGTTTCCTTAATAAACTCGGCAAACTGCGCATTCGTTACTTCAGTTGCATCCATCCAAAAGCCATCTACTTTGACCTTATGTTTCGGATACTCATCGTCGGCGGCTTGTTCATTATCTCCTCCCTGCTCAAACTCTCCACCGGGAATCCATACCATACCGGGATGATCTTTACTGGTAATAATTTCTGGCGGGAAAGACGTACTATTTTGCACACAGGAACCTGCAAGTACACCGATGGCTAAAACCAATAAAACAAGTCCTTTCCTGGAAATAAACATATTATAATTCTCTCAAAGATAACAATCAGTCATACGACAACTTGCCTTATATATACATTTTAATTGCTCCTGCTTCTGGATTCAGCCTGTTATCTAAATTACACCTTTTAAGTATAGTTGCCGATCATTAAAGCCCCATCCGATAAATGAGGCTTTAATATTGCTTTAATTTTACCAGATTAATAAAATATGAACAGATCCTTTCTTCTTTATTTTATAACGAAAGGGCTGCCATTTACCATCACATTTTCGGTTTTAATACCCGTATATTTGGTTTTTAAGATTGGATTATCAGTAGTAGCGTTAATGTTTTTAAAAACGATATTGTAAACAGTATCAGCCGGGTTTCCTTCTATTTCACCAAGCCGACTTGTCTTTACGTTAATATTTGATAGTGTTATGTTGCGAACTGTGCCAAATGGCTTTTCAGTGCTGCCTCCCATATCAAAGAACTGTTTCCAAGGAGCCACGCTGATAAGAGGTCCGGATTTTCCTGTAATATTCTCGATAAGAATATTTTCAAATACCTGATAGGTATCAGGTCTCATTTTTAATCGTAAAAGCGGCGCATTGGTCTCTACTTTACAGTTGCGTAGCGTAATGTTGCGGGCATGAATACTCTCACTGCCAAGAGTCAGGGTACCATGCGACTCGCCAAAGGTGCAATTCTCAATAAGAATATCTTCAACTATACCATTTTCGGCTCGTGTATGCGCATCAGGACCTTTTCCTCCCTTGAGAACAACAGCATCATCATTTACAGAAATATAACAATTCCGGATAGTTACCTTTTTACATACGTCAATATCAACCCCATCCGTGCTGGGGGCCGGCACCGGTTTATAAGGCGAACGGATATCACAGTTTTCTATCAACACGTTATTACACTGGTATAAATGTGTGGTCCAAAATCCTGAATTATGAAGTTTGACGTTTTGAATAGTTACATTATTGCATCCCCAGATAAAAAGCAGGCGGGGACGGTGCACACCCAGGTTGGTAACTGTCCTGTTTATTTTTCTTTGAGCCCAAAATGCTTCCCAAAATTTGAGTCCGTTTCCATCAATTTTGCCTGGTCCAGTTATGCTAAAATTGTCAACAAAGTATGCATTTATAAGCGCTGCATAATAGAGAAGACTTTGCCCTTCCATACGCGAGGGAATTAAAGGATAATCATCAATATTATCTGAGCCTTTTAGTACCGCGCCTTCCAGCAATTTCAGCTTTGTTTTGGGCTTAAAAAATAAAGCTCCGGTAAGATATACCCCTTTAGGAACAACAATGGTTCCTCCGCCATTAGCATGTGCCTTGTCAATAGCAGCCTGAATGGCAATTGTATTTAACTTGGTGCTATCACTGCTCACTCCAAATTGGGTGATAACATAGTCCTGCGATTTAGCACCAGATAGTAGAGCAACGAAACAAATCGATAAAAGTAATTTCTTCATGTTTATTTTTGAACTGCCTTGAATTTGTAAAAAATGGACATATGACTTTAGAACGCAAGATAACTCTTTCTTCAGAATGTACCAGATCAGAGAAGTAACTTTTATGTGTGAGTTTAATGTAACGCGTATGAGCGAGAAAACGAAGGAGTAAAAACGGTTCGCGGCCCTTTTAGAAACATTTGGATACCAATCGGCTAAAAAGTATCTAACCACATATTATTGAGGATAATTAAATTATAGTTGTCTGTATTATTTATTTGCAATTTTTATTCAAAAGCGTTTAGAATCATAAAGCCAGCTGAGCAATGTCAGCCAATCTTTCCAGAGAAGTAACAGGATGTGCCTCATACGATTCCGGCATCTTTCTTTTACTACCTTCCGGCTTAATTTCGCTGGTACAAAGATTATACGAAGCGCCAACTTTCCATTTACCGAAAAACTGGAAGGTAATAAACCAAATCTGATACACACACCGGCTAAAATCATCAATCAAGATTTTGAGTTTGGCGATGAATTAATGAAATAATTTTCAAAAAAAGCACATATGCTTACTGTACGCCTTTATTTATCTAACGCATTTTATTACCTTTTTTATCACTAGATAAACCGGAACAAGTAATGCTATCCATGAAAAAAAATGCCATATTCCTGTACCCATTATTGCTAATAATAAGCCTGCAATTGTAATAATACCTAAGAAAACAGGCATGCCCCATACTTTAAAAAAAAGATTGTTATTAGTCGGCATTCTCCTGAACGGTTGATAAAGTGAGCGATTCTGAATTTTCAATAAGTCGTGCCAGTTGTTCTGCCTTTGCTTTGCGTCTGGCGAACCAAAGGTAAAGGCCCGAAATTAAAACGATAATTGTTGCTATATCAAAAATAGCCCAGATTATCTTCATTGGAAGGCCACCATAGTCGCCGAAATGAAAAGGCTGAGAAATGAAAATGGTGTTTAAATACCATGGAAGGTCTCTCATATCTGTAAACTGTCCGGTTTCAGCATCTATCAAAGCAGGCTTAATAATGCGGGAAGTTAAAGGAGTAGTTCCTTTCATATATACCGCATAATGATGTTTGCTTGAATAAAGAGTTCCTGGATATGCCACAAAAGATACTTCCATACCCGGAGCGGCCTCTTTAGCTTTTTCCAGCGCAGCGTCCAGCGAACTGAATTCGCCTTTCATCTTAGGCTTATTTTTATATTCAGATACCATTTCGGTCAATTGGCCAGCCCTCCAGGCGTCAAGCGCAGGATCTGCCAGGGTATTAATTACGCCGGTAATTCCTACAACGAAGGCCCATGCGAGTGTTACAATTCCGAGGACGTTATGCAAATCGAGCCATTTTAACCGCGATGACTTTTCTGTTCTTATCATTCCGAAATCAAATCGTTTCATTATGGGGCCGTAAAGCATTACCCCTGACACTATAGCGACAAGAAAAAGAATTCCCATCAGGCCCAGAAAAAGCTTTCCCGGTATTCCGGCAAGCATTTCCACATGCAGGTAATACATAATTAACATAAAGTCCATTTCATTAGGCGGTGCGTCCAGAACTTTAGCGGTTCGTTCATCCATAGTAAGATAATGGTCAGCTTCAATGGGTGCTTCAGATGAATCAGCGAGTGTTACAAACATTTGTCCCGGATGCTCTTTCTGATCCCAGAAAATATACTTTACTTCCTTTCCGGGAATCTCTTTCATGGCATTTTTAAGCACATAATCTTTAGAATATAAAGGTGTTCCTGCCGGAATAGCTGTAGCCTCCACTTCATTGCCTAACAAATGATCAATTTCCTCATAAAATATCAGAGGCAGTCCTGTAATACACAGCATTAATAAAAATGCTGTGCATATTAAGCTTGTCCATTTATGAACCTGGTACCATGCCTTTATCGCTGAAGTCTTCATTTGATAAATATCTGCCTATTAATAAGATTTGTTTAAAATTTATATGCTATGCTCGCTGCAAAATTTCTTTGTTTTTGAGGATTTACGGACCAATACCCAATGTAATATTCTTCATTAGTCAGGTTGTTTACATTCATTGTAAGTCTGTAACGACTTGCATTATAAAATAAGCTTCCATTTAATAATGTATAGGCGGGCAAATAGAAATCACCTGTTTGACTATTGTCGATTACTTTATAAGTGCTTGCGTAATTTCCTCCGATTCCAAGGCCGAAATTTCTTAGTTTACCGCTACCAAATTTATAGGTTGCCCATACATTAGCTAGGTTTTGAGGCCCTTGCCCACCCGGGCTTCTGCCTGCTTCATTATAAAAATCAAACTCGATTTCATTTCCTCCAATCACTTTAGTTTCGTTATAACTATATCCGGCAATCAGGTTTAAACCTGCTAGAGGATGAGCATTAATATCTAATTCAAAACCTTTACTTCCTGCTTTTCCTCCCTGTACAGGACCATTTTGCGTATCGAAAACTCTGTCTGATACTTTGATGTTATAGTAAGAAACAGTAGCATTAAACTTATCTGAAAACAAATTGGTCTTTACACCAAATTCCCATTGGTTGGCATGCTCCGGTTTAAATGACTGAGCACCTATTTTTACATTATTATCGTCATATAACACATTCGGCTCCACATTAATAAATGCATTCATATAGTTTGCAAAAACCGATACCTTATCCAGAACAGGTTGATAAACCAATCCAAATTTAGGGGATAACGCAAATTGATTATAATTGTCGTCCGGATCATTTTTATCTCCCTTTGAGTCAAAATAATCAAGTCTTAAACTGGCCATAGCCATTAGTTTGGGTGTAATGTTAAGCACGTTAGAAGCATATGCGCTATAGGAGCTATTGGAGATGTCTGTAGGAAATCCTTCTGTAGTTGCAAGCAGATTATTAACAGATGTAATTGTTAAATCGATGGGAGGGGCTTCTAAGCGAATGGGGTCACCCAAGTCATCATATTCATAGTAAACACGAGTTGTAATGTCACCCTGAGGAGTTACGCGTCTTCCTGATATCCAGCCGGAGCCATTATCTTTTACGTTGCGGCTATAATAATCCAGCCCTATTAACAAGCGATTTCTCAACCCTCCAATCTTGAAATCACCGTTAAAGTTTTGTTGAATATCTATAGTGTTGGTTACCTGATTTTCATTGTGAAATTCCTGGTCAAAATAATTATCTCCTGGTTCATTGTCCCATATATATGTGTAGACCCCGTCAGATTTTACTCTTCCACCCGAAATCACTGTTTGTGAGTTCCACTGATCAGATAGCTTATACAGCATTTGGCCCTGGAAATTATATCGCGGATTTTTTATGGTAAGATCATCGCTGGTAAATGATAAGTTCCTATTAAGATTAAGTTCCTCCAAATTATTAAAATCAAGCGGACTAAATCTGTCTGAATTGAAAAACACCGGAGCTACAGCCCTTGTTTCCTCGAGTATCTCTGTCATCAGATTAAAAGAAAGCTTATCGTTTACTTCGTATGCTAAAGAGGGAGCTATGAAAAAAGACTCTTTATACCCGGCATCCTGAAAACTGTTTTCTTTATGGTAAGCGGTATTTACACGCAATGCGATCTTCCGGCTTTTACTTAAAGGAGTGTTGATATCAGCCGTAATTCTATTCAAACCAAAACTACCTGTATTGTAAGCCACTTCGCCTCCAAAATCAAAATATGGTTTTTTAGTGATCGTATTGATTATACCGCCGTAGCTATAAAAACTGCCACCGAAAAGCGTAGCCGAGGGACCTTTAATCACCTGGATTTCTTCTACGTTCGCCGGATCAAGATTTCCGCTTGTTAAGCCTGGTAAACCATTAATCAATGAAGGTTGAGCATCAAATCCTCTTAACGCAAAATAAGAAGCACCATCACCAGCTCTTCCGGTAGATTCCCATGTTCTTGAAATTCCAGGAACATTTCGCATGGCGTCATCATAATTGGTAATTACCTGCTGCTTTAATATTTCAGCGGAAACGGTATTATAAACCTGTGGATTCTCTAATGCTTTTAGCGGCATTTTGGCAACAACCGTATTTACTTTATTCGAATTTCTTGCAGAAATAGTCACTTCCTGCAATTGTGATGAATTTTCTTTCAGTACAAAATTAACACTGCTTATTTCACCGGATTTTACTTCAGCAGCTTGCTCCTGCTTTTCAAGGCCGATGAAAGACGCTATTAATAGATATGATCCCGCTTTCACATTTTTTATCTGGTAGCTTCCATCCTTATTTGTTAAGGAGCCTTTGGCCATTCCCTGGATTGTTATGCTCACTAATTCGGCTGGCCGCCCATCAGATGTTTTTACAGAACCACTTATACTTCCGGTTTGAGCGAATGAAAAAGCAGTATAAATAGAGAAAAGAATTGTACAATAGGTTATTTTTTTAATCATGACTGGTAATATTACTTCGTCAAAAGTATTATTTAAAATCATTCTAAACAAATTATTTAAAGTCGTTCTAAGTAACCTATTAAAGTCGAAGAATGTTATCAATGTCCACCTTGAAGCTGTAGTCTATTTCTCACTATAGCTATCCCGTTTGTGCAAACAGTGCGCAATAAACTATATACGGAAGCTCTCTCTACTCTTCAAGAAGTACAAAACAACAAAAGCCTCTCAGTTTCCACTGAAAGGCTTTATAAAAGCTCACCTTAGTGTGCATTTCTCGAATCATTTCATTAAGGATTTAACCAAATTAGCCAATATTAAGTCTGGATAGATCCTAAAAAAGCCTTTCTTCCAGCAGGTCTTTCCATGTGATAAACCCTTTTTGGTCATTTGAGTAATCGTGAACAATTCTACTAAAATCAGCAGGGGTGGTTTCGAGATAGGCTTGTCGACCACCTGTTTTAATCTGTCCGATTAGGTGGTCTATTTCCTTTACTTTCAGATTTAGCTGTTGGAGTGATTTATCAATATGCCAGATATAGGTTGCTTCCTCTGTATCTAGGGTCTCCCAAACTAAATGATATTGATTTGTACCAGATATTAAGAAGATAAATGAAAAAGGCTCTAGTACAAAGCGAAGTTTAAGCACTCCACTTTCATGTATATTGCATAGATGTCTTAAATGGCGATGATGTTTATAGTTCTTTAACGACAGGAAATTTTCCAGTAGCTCCTCTTCATTTGTATAAAGCGGCACCTCTGCTCTCCCTTGTAGTTCCTGCGAGTTCAGCAGATTAGGTTTACCGGCTGATGCTCCTTTTATAATTACTTTATTTACAAAGCGAAAACGGACACTGTCTATGACTTCCCTATTTAATTTGTCAAGGTCATTTGATGATGCTGATTTAAAAACTAGTCGCTTATTCTGGCAAGTAGCCTGTACGTGAATAGTTACGTTGTCCTTTTTCAAGAACTTAATAAAGTATGGTTTAAGTACAGCAAACTCAGGACGGATATTTAAGTTTTCTATCTCGAAATCAAGTTCCAGGCTATTGAAGCTGTTGAATTTATATTTGAAAGTAATGACACCAAACTTAAATTCAAGTTTTTCTATGGACACTTCTATTTGTTCACTGATTTTTAAATCTGCAGTTTCGCTTTCATCTGGTATTACTGCTAAGCCATTTGCTTTGATTTTATTATAATATGCATTTCTTTTTTGGAAAAGCTTTTCGAGGTAAAGGATCTTATGATCGCGGTAATCATAAATCGTCGGAATAATTTCTGTTCGTTGGACCCGACCAATATATTGAACCAACTTTCCTTCGAAAGCGAAGGGATAAACCAGAAACAGCACTTCTATATTTTGAATATCCACTCCTTCTCCAAAATACTGTCCGGTGGTAATTAGTACCTGAAAATCGCAATTTTTTATTAATGACCATTTTGCTTTTTTCTCTGATTCGAAGTCTTCTCCACAAATAGCAATGGTGTCAAAGCTTTGTTTCAAGTATTGCTGCAGCGATGCAATATGCTCTTTACGTTCTGTTAGGATAACAGCTTTCTTCCCGGTAGAAACTTCTAAAACCACATCGTTTAAGATTAATTGGTTCCTTACGGAATCATGTATCAGGATTTTAAACAAGGTTTCAAACTTGTCTGTTTTTATATTGAAAGGAACAAACAATTCGGTATCTCTTATTATAATCTTAGTACCTCTTTGATGAGTAGTTTCCGGCGCTTTGATTTCATAGATAACTTTCCCTAAGTAAATGAATATTAGCTTGTCATCATTGTACTTCCTGAAAGGAGTGGCTGTCAAGCCATAGAGGTAATGACTATTTAGCTTAGAAATTACTTTTCGATAAGATTCAGCAGGGACATGGTGACATTCATCGATAATGACCGTGCCAAACGCATTGTATAAAGCTGCATTCTCATCCAATTCAAATGCTTTTTCCATGCTTTGGATCATCGCAACGGTGATGTGTTTACCTGGCTTGCTTTTCACTGCACCTATTTTACCTATTTCCTTTTTAGGAATGCCCAGAAAAGATTCAATCCGCTCTATCCATTGATCTACTAACTGCTTCCGGTGTACCAGGATTAGAGCTGGCTGCTGTTTCGATTTTATAATGTCCAAACTTAGTACCGTTTTTCCTGCCCCGGGTGGAGCAACGATAACACCAAAGTCCTTTTTGTCGGTCGCTTCTTTTGCGGCTTTCTGGTAATCTCGCAATTCAATTGAACCCTTAAACGTTACAGGTTCTTTCTTTTTTCGCTGGTCATTAAGAGTATAGGCAATCTGTCGACCCTTACAAAAAGTCAGCAACTTACCAATAAAGCCTCTTGGGATAGATATATACTCCTGGTTCTCATTTAATAGTTTGAAATAACGTTTAATTCCGAAGGTGCTCTTATTGATATTTTTTTTCACCAGAAACTCTGTATTCGCGAAGTTTAATTCTTCCTTTAGAAAAGTAATAAGAGGCGTTGATAGATTTGCTCTGCTAATTTGGATTTCGTTATTTAAGGTAATTGTTATAGTGCCGGGAATAATAGAGGGCTGCTGAAATAAGCCTTCCGTTACTTTGTTGGGTTCGCATAACCTATCGTACAAATTATTGAGATGGCTTACTGGAACTCTTGTTATCTTTTCTAAGAACGTCCACTGGTTGTCATAAGGCTGCAGCGAATCCAGATCTATGAAACAACTGTTCCCTTCTTCTAAGCTCGCTTTATTGAGCGGTAACGCTATCAGATTACCTAATCCCTTACCAGAAAGCATATCTTGATTAGGGAAGAGGCGGTCGAAGCTTGAATTTTTATCGAATATCGAAATGCTACCAGATTTTTCTAGCAAAGCAATTACTATTTTACGGCTCCGAAATGCCCCATAAGGCTCTTCAAAAAAGATCCATACATGGCCTCCTTGCCCTGATCGGGATCGTTCCAAACATGCCGGTAAATTATATTCTTCACAAATCTTTAAAAATTGACGACACTCGCTGACCCAATCCGCTTTATCAAAATCGGCAGCTATAAACCATGAGGTATTATCTCGAAGTAAAGGATAGATACCAACAACTTGCTCTCCATTCAGATGTTTTCGGAGTTCCTGATCGATTAAAGGTTTGTAAGTTTTTTCCTGAAAAGTCTGAAATGTTCCTCCCTTTGACTGATGTAACTTGTAACGATAAGGATCGAAATTGAATGCGGGCATGTAGTTGCCTTTACCGTTCTTTTCCCATCTTACAGCAAACACATCTTCTCTGCCTCTAAAAAAAGATTTATAAAGATGTAGTTGCGCAGGTGTAAAAACGGACATTTTATTGCATCTTGTTTAGCTCTTCGGTGACAAAATAACCTCCGGTTTTAGGCGATCCTTTAAACTCTATTAATTTCAGAGACTGAAGGGAATTGATATCTCTTCTAATATTTCGAGCATCAATTTTTAGTTCATCTGCGATCTGGTTAGACCGCAAGCCAGGGGATCTTTGAATTAGATCAATTATACCTAATAAACGTTTTTTTGCTGAAACAGTCCTCCGTTCTCCAAGGATTTGATTTACTGTGTCATTTACTGTGTCATTTACTGTGTCATTTACTGTGTCATTTACCCTATTTGCTGAAATAGAAGTCGGAATAACAGTTTTAAATACAGCACCTTCGATAAAATCAGCTTTGCTTCCAGGCGAATAAGCGGAGAGGTATTTATTAACATTTAAAATGCCGGAACCGAGTTCATCAACTCGCCCCAGTTGAATAAAGAATTTTGCGATAGTTGGATTTTTAGGATAAGGCGCAAATTTATCTGGTAAAATCGGGCCCTGCCCATTAGGAATATTGGCATTAACTGTTTCAACTCGATCTGCAAAAATGGTTAAAGTGGCTGGATAAGCATCTGTAAACTCTCTATGAACAAGAATATTCGCGATGATCTCACGAAATATCTTAGAACGCAAATTGATACGTTGATCTCCCTCCAAATAAAACTTATCGGGAAGATGACGAGTAATAAAATCCATTAACCGCTCGTAAGCATTGATAAGATTACACTGGATATAATCCCGATCATCATAACGGTCCGGGTTATTAATTCTTACAAGAGCATCGGTTTTGTAATGTGGGAGAATATTGGTGATTGTTTCTTCTTTTCCAAATAATAGCGCTGCAGCCAGAGTATAACCCTCATGCCCTGTTTGTAAATCCCTACGCCATAATCCCGCGGTTTGTAATAATGCCTCATCTGCTAGGTTGAGCCATGGGTGATTTGGATTGTTACTCTTAATAAGACTACGAGCCTTTTGTAAAGTATCGTTATCTAAATCTTCTATCCGCAAAAAGGGATATATAGTTCCTTCCGTGTAATGAGTCTTCTTTCTGTTATATAATTCCGCAATTCGTCCCGGTTGTGCAATTTTAAAATCCCCATCATTGCTTCTGTCAAAAACAAAATTTCCCGTTTTGTGAACCTGAGAGCTTACAGGTATCTGCAGGTGAATCACAAGTTTATCATGTAATTCGTATATAGCAGGAAACAGAATGAAAGGAGGATCAAGTTTTTGAGGATTATTCGAGAGGTTTACCAGGTCGGTTCTCAACGCATCTGCTTTTGACTTCTGTACACCTACAACCGTTCCATTGTCCTCTACTCCTAGTAGAATATCTCCGCCTTCACGGTTAAGCATTGCACAAACAGTTTCAAAAAGATTGGATGGTAAAGCTTGCTTTGCTTCTTTAAATTCAAGGCGAATGCCTTCCTTTTGTTGCAATAACTTATTTACAATCTCAATGCTCATGATAATACAAGGATACGAAAAGCCTGGTTAGGTGGAAAGTAAACCCCGAATTTTTGGTTTAACATAACCGTTTTAAGATCGGGAGGTCATCCCAAAGAAATATTTTCCGTTATCGGAAGCGTTTTTGTGCAAATTTTGTGCACATAAAGAAGCCCCACTTGAGTAAGTGAGGCTAACTTCTTGATTATCAAGCTCACCTTAGTGTGCGTTTCTCGAACCACTTCTTGGAAGACTTGAATAAACTTGCTTCTTTACAGTTATAATGGATTGTATATTTATTGAACGTTCATCCTATTAGGACCGAACAGCTTTAGGCATTTTTCAGTAGTTTGGAGGTGCAAATGAAATCTCGGTTCAGGATATGCCTGTCACCAGGCTTTTATACTTTATGTTTTTGGAAGTGAGATAATTCATAAACGTTGCGGCCTGGTCATAAAGAAAGTCTTCGTTGCTCACACTAACCCACAACATATTTAATTGCTTATTTGGTAGCCTCCTGATTTTTATAACCGATTTAAACGTGTTCTCCATTTTATGAGGTTAGTCATGATCAATTCAGATTTCCGTGCTGTATTCAAAGAAGAGTATACCGAATTCAATTATTGATGACAATCCCGAAGACTAGCTTTTCATATTTGTTAAAAAAAACAAAATGAAAATATTAATGATCTCTATTTCAATTACCATGATTTGGTTCACTGGCTATGGACAATCAGTTGACCCTGCTGCACTTCAAATCCTGCAAAAGTCCTATGACCAATTTGCCGCAATGAAAAGCATCTCTTATAAGATGACGATGATTGACACCATGATGAGAGAGAATAAATTAATAGTTGAGAGGCAATTGATACGCGGCAGGATAGAAAAGAATGAATATTCGCACTTCCGCATCAACGATAAGTTAGAATGGCTTGTCCGTGGAGATACCTTATTTAAAAGAGAAAAGCTTGATACAGGAAGGGTTACCTTTACAACTTCATGGGATAAGCATAAAATCGGAGCTATAAGTATCTATAATGTTCTGGGTACTGAGCGCCCTGCAATAGACAAATATACTGCCTCGCTGCAGTTCGCAAATGACACAGCCGACGGTGAATTCTATGTAATAGATAAGATATATAAAACGACGGATCATGGAATTGATGAAATAAAGACCAAACTTAAATTCAACAGATACTTTATAAAGAAAAAAAGTCTTTTGGCCTTTCGCAGTATAAAGTATGGAAAAAGCCTGGTAAGGGATGAGGAAATCGTAGATATATATGATTTTTATGTCTCGTTGGATACGAGCGTAAATACTTTCAATTCTTCGGCTTTTTTTGCAGCTTCTCCGGTAAAAGAAAACGACCGCTTCGGGACCTTGAAAACAGGCAACATAGCTCCATCTTTTAAGGCTACTGATCTCAGAACAGGAAAACCTGTTAGTCTTGAAGAACTAAAAGGGAAAGTGGTGATTCTGGATTTCTGGTATCTCTCATGCATGCCCTGTAGAGTATTAATGCCCAAACTCCAGAAGTTACAGGAAAAATTTGAAAATGAAAAGGTGGTTATTATTGGCATTAATGTGAGAGACGAAGATCCAAAAGCAATTATCAAATTCCTGAAGGATAAGCATATTCTTTACCGGCAGTATTATCAAATCGACCAATTATTGGTTTCGAATTATAAATTACAGGCTTTTCCGACTACATTAGTACTCGGCATGGACGGCAAGATAAAAATGGTGGAGACCGGGATAGGCGAGGATACGGAGCTTAAGCTAGAGCAGACTATTAGAAAAGAGCTAAACGATATGGTCCCATAACTGCAGGTAGTTATTATCAAAAATAATAGATTTTATAACCGCCACAAGCCAGATAAAATGAAACAATTTCTTAGTTTAATATTGACCCTATGCGCAGTCCATGTAGGACATAGCCGAGAACAACCCTATTCCGATGCTTTTACGGAAATAAATGTTAAGAAAAGAACGTCCGGGAAAACATGCGACACCTGCCAGGTAGATTTTACCTTCAATGGTGAACGTGAATTCAGCTATATAATCACGGGCACTGGTGCTACTCCACTTCGGTTTTCGCCCCTACTAAGCAAAATCGACGGGCCGCTGATCAATGCAGCGCTTCAATCGTCTGTACATATAATCTCTCAGAGAAATATCGGGATAAGTTTTGTCCCCAACTTTTTACAGGAGAATAGTAAGAGAATCCAACTTTATCGAAATTTTGGAGGTGACCCTTATGATAAACTCGAATTTAAAGCTGAACAGAATGGCAGGCTCATCAAACAGTGGACACACGTCAGTGCTTTAGGAGAAAACAAGGCTTACGTTATTTTAGGAGGTAAAGCCTTATCAAACAATCTGGTATTCCAGCCATGGAAACGAACGTTTTATACAGGGATGTTTGAACTTGATGTCAACGACACACTACACCTTACTATTCGAAATATCATTACAAAAAAAGTCATACAGGTTATATCAATCATCCGCGCAGAAGACAGGGCAAGTAACTTCGTTTATTACCAGGTGCCATTGAGCAGTGAAAACTTCACTCATAATCTTCAGAACATCCTTAATGTAAGCTCAAACATCAGAACCGTCTATACTGGAGACTCTTTGAAAGTATTTGAGAAAGATTTCGGCTCAATCGGCCTATTAAGATTTCTGGGACTAAGAGAATACGAGGAAATTGAATATTCATTTGAAAGTAGCGCCGAAAACTGGGCGTCGGCAAGCTCAAAGAATTCGAAGAATGGTGTTTTCATTGTATTAGGCAATGATATGGAGGCAGGAAAAGACCACGATCTCTATCTCCGATACAAGAGTCAGCCTGAAACGATTCACAAGATTATAATAAAGGTAAACAAAAAGCCGTTCGAAATACCTTGGGGAAACATCGCGGCTATTTGTATCCTGGTGTTAACGGCGGGGAGTATAGGGCTCTATCTCTGGATGAAAAAGAATAAAAGAAATCTCGCTGCTCTGAAACGAAAAAACGAAGATATTAAGACACGTCTTTCTCTTTTGAGCGGCCAGCTCAACCCACATTTTCTTTTCAATTCGCTCAACGCTATCCAAGGAACCATTAACAACGGCAATCCAGAACGTGCAAACACATACATCGGTAATGTAGCGGCTTTTATGCGCGACGTCATGGATGAGGGCAAAAAGGAGTTTGTCTCTTTGCAGGAGGAGCTAAAAATCGAAGAAGACTATCTAAGGCTTGAACAGGAAAGAATGGGATTTTCCTATGTAATAACTGTCGCACCAGAGCTTGAACCATCACTAGTTGACTTTCCACCACTTTTATTACAACCCGTATTGGAAAACAGCATCCGACATGCCTTTAGCAAAGACCTTCCCGATCCGGTGATAACTATAGATATCTCAAAAGACAACTCTACGCTATATGTTGAGGTTTCCGATAATGGCAATTCTATGTGGAATACAGTTAGCATGCGTGAAGGCCATGGATTATCACTTACGAAAAAACGCATCGCAGTGTATAACGAAAAACTCGAATCGATGCCTATTGGTATGCAGATAAATTATCAACATGAACGTGGCTCAGTTACTACTTTTACCTTTCAAAACTGGATTACATGAACAACCTTACCTGTTACATTGTCGATGATGAACAGAGCGCCATTGAAACGCTTTCAACTCTAATCCGGAGGTACTGCCCTCAATTGACCATTACCGGAAGTGCCTACTCAGTTAAATCGGCTCTGCGATATCTAACCAACCACTCCGCGGATATTTTATTTCTCGACATAAATATGCAGCAAGAAACTGGCTTCGACCTTATAAAACAGCTTCACGCAGACACACCACACATCATTTTTGTTACCGCTCACGACGAATTCGGTATCCAGGCCATTAAATTCTCAGCTACAGATTATCTGCTAAAACCAGTGAGGGCGGAGGAACTAATATCTGCTGTCCACAAAGTCGGAATACATAAAAACACTCAAGCCGAACAGGTGGGTATGTTGCTTCAGTCGTATCAGCAACAACAGTTCAACACACAAAAGAGAATTGCTCTGCCGGACCAGCACGAAGTGAGATATGCACTTATCGAAAGCATCATTTGCTGCAAAGCAGATAACAGTTACACTAGTTTTTACCTGCACAATGAAAGTAAACCGGTTGTGGTTTCGAAATCCATTTCCGAATATGAAGATATTCTGTCTTTATATGGCTTTATACGCATCCATCAATCTTGGCTAATCAATAAAAACCACATCGAGTCCTTTAAAAAGGCTGATGGCGGTTACTTGATAATGGATAACAAGATGTGCGTACCTGTCAGTAGACAGAGGAAGCATCTACTAAAGGAACTCTAAAATTTCCGAGATATACTTTAATCAACAAAGAGAACTCATATAATTAATTGCTTACCACCAAACCTGTTTGCCATTTTCATACGTGAAAATGCGCTCCTCAGTGCCTCCCGATAAGTTTCGCAACAAGTACAAGGAGTTCTGAGGAACTTTCTGGAATGTCAATTCCGACCTATCTGCTGTTTTTTCTCCACAGCTGACCCACTCGTTGTTTTCCCAAGTAAAAAGTTCGTAGTTATCACCAACTACTATGAAGTTAGTGTCACTTCGAGGTGCGAACTGGATTTTTGTGATATTAAATCCTTCATCTAAGTCAAAAACAATAGATTCCTGGCTTTTTCCCCAGTAATAAGTGTTCAGATCGCCATCCGTAATTTTATTTAGGCTGGGATTTTTAGTACTATTTAGAATTGTTGAAAACACGGGCTGATTTCCCTCAGTGTAAAATCCAATTTCGCCAATAAACGCCTTTTCTACGTTTGGTGCGACATATCTTAAATACCTGAATTTCGAATCTGAAGAAATTTCTCGTTCAACAAAGCTATCCGGAACGTCTTCTATAGTAAAAAGTGTCAACTTTTTTTCGAAGTTTACATCATTTGACGCCTCGAAACGTCCGCCAACCATGGATTTTTCAAAACTGTCCACCCAGCTTGTTCTATGATATTTTCGTTTGACGGTCATATCGCCAATATTTTTCGTTGGCGCTAAAAAGGTGATTTCGCCTAGGGAGTCGAGTTTAAAGGGTGCCCCAAATGTCTTTAAAATATTATTTTCTAAATACATGCCAATATAAACGTTCTCTGAACCCATATTCTTAAAAAGCGCCCCCCCGTTTTTTTCTTCAGCGAAAAATTGTGGCTTCCAGCCAGCGTTATCAAATGTTCCAATTAAAACAAATTCCTTTTTGTTCGCTATATCTTTGGGAACGTTTAATTTTATATCAAAGCATTTTATATATTGACTTGACACATCCTGCCAGAACGAGTCATATAAATAATTGGGGACATCAGCGACATTTGGAGAGATTGTATTCCTGGAAGGAAAAAAAGTTTCTCTAAAAATTTTTGCGACTTTCCTATCTCTTAAATCCAATGACATGGGATAACTGCACGCCTCAAAAGGGAAAGGAGTGCCATCACTTTTGAAGAGTACGTTCCATTTATGTCCTGTTCTACTGTTTCCCCAAAGCAAGGTAAAATCGGAAGTCACTGGAATTCCCACCGAACGCATGGCTGCAGTCGTATAATTTACCAGGTGCCGGCACGCTCCTTGCATTCCTTTTTCCATTTTAGATATTGGCATATCAAAAGGGTAAGACCACATTGTAGCATTGGTACTTATTTTTTTTCTTATATCATATTGCACTTCGTTGGCGAACCCTAGAAGGTCGGTATTCTTTATTTTTTCAAAACTTTCCTGTTTACCATTTCCTTTCTTTATAGCATTATTATAACTCTCATATAGGTGTCTTCTCCACTCCGGCTCATACCTTTCTGTCCCGACTCTATAAGGCAATATATATTCAAGAAACAAAGAATCAGGCATTTTCGCAAGCCATTCTTTCTCTGCGCGGACTCTAAATGCAAAGTCCAAATCAGACTTAAGTTGGTCGGTTGATATATAACCAAAGTCTGGCCTTTTCAAAAGTTTAACATCAAAAGGATTTCCAAATTTCTTAACCAAAGAGTCCCATTTTGCCTGTAATACTAAATCTTGATTGGGAATTGTTCTTCTTTTTTGGATGCTGTCCAGAATCTCAAAAACCACGTCAAATTTTTTGATAATCCCCTCGTCATGATAATACTTCTGCTTTTGGGCTTCGATTATAGCTCTCAAAGCATCTTCTTTCTGCAGAGAGATTACGTTAATTTGCGTTGGGGTATCTTCTTGACGATTTGGCTGGGCATAACTATTTGTTATATAGCAAAATAAGAAGATGATTACGATTGAGTGTTTCGACATATGATTAAGGAAATTGAAATATTTAAAATTATTGAGGGTATAAATAAAGGCAAGTTGCATTCTAGTATTTTACTTCCCGAATTTTCTGGGGTAATACGCCAGACTGACTATAAAGTATTGCTGTAGGACACTATCGAAACCGAAAGCTTGTACGTTTTGATTAGTGTTATTTATCACACTTTTATTTTGCTTTAAAAGATCTAACGCTAAAAAGCTTATCTCAGCATTGTTACCTTGCATAAAGCGATATGTTAATCCCGCGTTCCAAATAGCATAATTTACCGTCGGTCGATTTTGAGCTTTGTTTGTGTTAAAATTTATATTAGTGCTCCAAGTGAGGTTTTTAGGTAACTGAAGAGTTCCGCTGAAGCGAGTATAATTATTTAGGCCCTCATACTGCTGGCTATTGGTGCTCTCCAGATTTCTATAAAAGCTTGATCCTTGCTTCGCGTTCACATTTATAATATCTAAAAAGCTATAAGCTACCTCAACATCGAAATTATTGTTACGGTTATTTGATGTGATTAATACAGCGTCTAAGTATTGCGGAATTATATAAGAATAACGATTGTACCAGATGTTGAAGCGGAAAGTATTGCTTTTGTTTGGACTGTATGCCTTTCTGAAGTGACTACCTAGGTGCCAATACTTATTGCCGTTCAGATTTATGTGGTAATTTATTCTCCGGCCTAGATTATCATAAAAAGCACTATCTGATATCTTGTTTTTTGTGAAATTCCCATCGACATTAAAATCTATTCTGTAGGTATTTTTTGACTTTCGACTTTCTAAGCTCATCTTCCACGCAAAAGCATTTGTGTTCTCTGGCTTTATGAATATATTCCCTTTAGGGATGTACCAAACATTCGCACTATCTACAAGTGGAGCGATATGCTCAACCGTGGGGTATGTAACTTTAGTATCGTAATTCACACTACTACTTAATTCATACTCGCCATATTGATGGTTGTAGTAACTTAGAGAGGCGCTAGGAATAAACTTGCGGTATTGGTAATTGAAATTTTGTATTGGCTGTGTCGATAACCTACGCATTGCGTAGTACTGTAATTTGGGGATAATAAAAATATCGAATCTCTTATTATACCGGTTAGTAAGTCCTTTCCGAAAATTTTTACTGATACTTAATCTTGGCTGCAGATCCTGTATTTCTTCGTTACTATTACTAGTTAAAAAATCATTTTTTTCATATTGTTTAGTATGGACATCGGTATCGAAAACTATAGCATTTGTATTATTCTGATTTAAAGAAAATTGGCTGCCTAACTCTAAGTTAATTCCGCCCAAATCGACGAAGCCAAACAACAGTTCCTTTAAATTAGGATGGGCTATATTTAGGATATGACCACTTCGATTGTTATTATCCTGGTACAACCTATCGAAATACTTGTTTGCACTACTGTTTTGAGCGGAAACCAATGAAGACAAATTGTGGCGGCTTCCTTTATTTTCTTCGTAAAGAAATTTGTATCCGACGGTGAAGTTAGAGAGCAGGTATTGGCTTCTTTTCGGGGCAAGATCATAATCCACAATTTTCTGGTGGTAATCAAAGTCAGCACTCAAGGCTATTTTTCTTTGTATATTCTGATTGGTACTTAAGCTATTACTATTACTTAATTGCCCAACAACACCTGTACGCGTTTGCTCGCCACTGCTTTGGCTAGTATTACAATTTTGGCCTGCAACTGCATTTGTGGAAACACTTAAACTATAATCATCATCTTTTTGGAGATAATTAGCAAAAAATGTGTTCATGGAACCCCTGTTCGTGCTCTGCTTCAAATTACTATTGCTTAATATGCTGTCTGTCTTAAGCCTAGTATTGGTAAGACGAGTGCTGTTTATGGTTTCATTATTTTGCTTGAAAAAATAATCACCAGACAGCCTGCCATTTTTTCTTTCACTCACTTCTGGTTTAAAATCATACTGAAATCTCGTACCGACGGTAGCACCAATATTAATACCAGCTCGTTTAAAATCTGACTGATAATCAGAACCAATCCCATCCCCTTTGTAGCTGTTGCTACGTATTAAAGTATTAATGTTGTTCGCCGATTTGTTGATATTATTGAATGCCCCTACGGTACTTACCTGTAGTTTTTTATTATAGCCATTAAGCATACCGTCAGTAGCGAACCTATCATTGCTTCCGTAGCCAGCACCGACTTTGCCGAAATAACCTACTTTCTTATCCTCTTTCAATTTTAGGTTAGCATTTAAGGTGGAATCAAGAGGGTTTTTTTCATCGCGCTCACTATAAATCTGGACTTTATCCAATACCTCTTCGGGTAGATTTTGACTAGCCGTGGTAAAATCGGAACTGCCCATAAAGGGTTTGCCATCAACTAAAAGCGAATGTATTTTTTTGCCATTAAAAGTGATATCTCCATCACCCCAGATAACCATTCCAGGCAATCGCCGCATTAAATCTTCTGCGGTAGCATTAGCATCCATCTTAAAAGCTCTCGGATTAAACTCCAAAGTATCACCGTTCATACGAACAGGGGCATAAGCAGTAATTTTTACCTCTTCCAATAAGTTTTTTCCATCTGCATTTTGATGCATGTTTATCCAATCAAAGTCGATGGTATTTTTACTAGTATCTAGACTGAATATCTTTATGTGCGGTGAATATCCAATATGGGTTATCGTTAACTTTAAACGAGTGTTTAAAGGCAATTTTTGCAATGAAAACTCTCCGAACTCATTAGGTATCATAAACTTCAACAAACTTGAATCGACATTATTGTAAACCGAAACAGTTGCGCTATTTAATACATATTTGTAGGTACTGTCTCTTACTTTCCCCTTAATACTACCCCATACAGTTGATGCACTACTCTGAGCATGTATTACATCAATCGTGTTTAGCTTACTAGTTTTTAGCGTCTCACGGTATAGCATAATCTCCCCAACATCATGCGGGAGTTTATCGGCTTTTAGACTAAATGACTTTTTGTATATATCATAGCCCAGCAGGGTAATTCGCATTTCTAGTGCAGTATCTGCTGGAAGGTTTAATATGGTAAAACCTCCATCTTTATTAGTTTTTGTGGTTAGAACGCGGTCGCTTACCTTGTTGTATATGGCAACTAAAGCATTGTTTAAATTAATTTTCGTCAAACTATCCTTAACTATACCACTAACGCTAACTTTATTAGCTATCACCTTGTTGCTTTGAGCAATCGTAGTTTTTGCTATTAAAACCAATAGAGTTAGTATTACGATGTTGAGATATGTTTTCAATTCCATGTAGCAGTATTGTCAATCTAAAAACTCCTTAATTCTCTAGTATTGAATATAGATTCATCCCCCTTGAAAGTCTTCAGTTATAACCTATAAAAATCTCTTTAAAATATTACGGGTATTCTCTTTCATTCGTTCTACTTCAGCAGAAGGGATCTTTTTTGGCAACTGGAGAATTATTTCGCCGGTTTTTTGGATATTTATGGTATCATTTCTTAGTACATAAAATTGCAATAAGTCGTATTTCGGCTTGAATTTATTAGGCAAATAATTTGTCAGGAACTGCTGATTCGCTATGGCAGCATCATATTTCTGTGCGAGACCATATGCTGCTGCGAGTGCCTCTATTCCTTTTCTTGTAATTAACAACTGCTTGGCACTTTCCAATGTATTTATTGCAGTAAACAGTTGGGTACTATCAACAAGCAATAGACTGCCATATTCAGTTAAAAACTTACCATCGTTATTAAGTGTAGAATAAATTCTGCGATAACCTCGTAGTTTATCAATAGCACTTGTATTTCGCAGGCTTGCCCACTGGGTAGCAGCCTGGTAGGCAGAGAACCCTTTAAAGAAAGCATAACAAACTAAGAAGAAACAAAGAATCGTCATTGATTTATTGAAATAAAGCCACTTAGTACTTTTCGGTATCACTACTACTTCATCACTTAAAGCGAATCCAATCGCCAAACAAGTACCCAAAAAAAGCAGGAGTATATTTACGTGAAACGGGTACGAGGTGAAACCACTACTTAAGATTGCAATCACAGTGCATTTTGAAGCTGACAATAAACTGCTTTCTATTTTAGATTGTAACTTAAAAAAGTTATAGAGGCAATATCCACACAAAACAAACCCCACAAGCCCTACTGTTTCGAATAGTTGTAAATACTCATTAAAAATAATATAGCTCTCATCGGCGCTGAAAAAATAAGGCAACGAAATTTTTGGATGAGCACTAAAGTAGTTAGCCTGCCACTGCGGATAATACCACGTAAAACGGCCCAAGCCAGTTCCTATCCAAAAGTGTTTAGTAATGTTCTCCCATGCAACATTCAGGCTTAACAATCGCCCAATTGCTGACATTTTTTTAAGATTAAAAAGCCATGCACTTACCCATACGACACTACCTATGACTATTGAACCTGCTAATCCTAAAAGGCTGTTTGGGATAATTTTTACTACAAGTAAAATTTTATGTTTGTAGTTAGAAAACAAAAAGTATAAGATTGTAATTAGTAAACAAGTTAAAGCTGTCCGGCTTTGGGTGGCGCATATTAAGTAAAAAACGGTTCCACCTATAAAAACCAAAAAAATCCAATAAACAATACTCATTAAAAATCCACCTCGCTCCTGGTAAAGTCGATTTTTGAGATAAAAGCTAGCCCAATAAAAAAAAGGCAAGTGAGAAACTAAATAATAGGCATAGACCCCAGAGTTTTCTAAAGTACCGGAAACTAATTTTCCATCTTTGCACTGTTGTATGCCCAGATATAATTGAAATACAAACAGTGCCAAAAATGCAAAAACTAAAGACCGTAGAACAAGAATATGGCTTAGTAAGAATATACCATAGCACAGTAATGCCATAACTGCTATGGAAAAGAAATACTCGTTTCCAAAGCTGTAATAATAGCTCCAGCATAAAACGCCGGATACGAATGCAATTAGGAATAGACCCATACCTAACTTGAAATTAGAAGGCGGACCATTTTGATACAGATAGATCAATAACATTGCTACTACAGGCATCCATAATACCAAAACATATTGCCCGTTTATGTAACTTTCATAGTTAAAGGTAAAGATATCATAGAAAAGAAGATACACCATTAACCATAAAAAGGCAGCTGAAAAAATAGCTCTTACGGTTTGAGTAATGTATCTCGGCGTCGTTTGCCCTTCCATAATATTTAGTTTTGAAACTGAGAAACCCTTAGTCCTTCAACTTCATACGTACTATAACAGGGTTGCTCTTACGGTTCTGAGTTGCAAAATATTTTTTTAGCTCAGCCGGGTATTGGGGATTTTTACTTTTGGTGGCTTTTTGAGCAGCAAACATTGTTAATGAAGAAATACTCGTATACTGATACCCCTGGTTGAAATAAAAACCTTCATAAGAAATGATCCTGGGTTCACAAAAAGGCAGAAAAAATGTTGAGAGGTCGGGACGAATTCTCTCAAATGCAACAAGTCTGTTATTTTGGAATTTATATAAGAAGTTCCGCGCTGTAATACTGCCGTCTGACGCAAAGTAACCAAAAGACCCTGTCTTGGTCTTGAAGATCATTCTTTGTTTGTCGTACAGAATACTTTCTAAACTTAAAACAGTTTTTTCAGCGTACCACTTTTTATCAGCGATACTATCAATTTGCTTTTTATCCTGTAAAGCTAATAATTGACTGTTTATTCCAAACTTTGCTGGAAAAACCAATTGAAACAATGGCTTAAATGAACCGTTTGCGCTGGAGACTTCGTAAACTTTATGCTCAAGTGGCGTTGAGAAATAGAAATAATTTGACTGTAGAATCGGCAATCGAATATATCCCAGCTCTTTTGTAAGGCGAAATAAGCTGTAACGATTCAAATCATCAAAAGGTATTGCGGACCTTGCCTTGAGTCCATTTTCATATTTTGAAAAGTGGAAATTAGAATCTGAGTCAAACTGAGTAATTTTATTCCTTAACCAATAATTGTTTTTATCAATTAAAATGCTATTTCGAATAAAATCGACATTGTCCTTTGTCAATGTGCCTTTATTAACGAAGTTTCCAGATAAACTATAACTATTAATTAGCACTTTATTTCGTTCCGAGTTCTCGAACACAATTTCTATTCTCTTATTTTGTGCGTCATATATCGCTCCACTAGCCGACAGCATTCCGCTTTTTGATACTTTTGTTAAGAATTTACCCGTACTCATAAAAAATAAAACGCTCTTTGTGTCCGAATCAGTAATAACAAAAGTAGAGTCTGTAATTATCAGATTTGAAATCTCCCCAAATAAAGACGCCTTGGTTGTTTCAAGTGGAATATATTTAATACTCTCTAAATATTCTGAAAATGTACCTCCATAGGCTTTTTCCAAGTCAATTCTAAGCTTCGGAAATTCTTGGGAAAAAGATTCCCTAAAGTAAAATGATAAGAGACACAGTATGATGACACGCATAAACACGTTCATTTTAAAAAAAGACGTTTTCATAACTTTGAAATTTTGACAACTTTTTTGTCTTTGACAATCATCTTTGTAGGAAACGGCCATAGTTCCTTAAAATCTGCCGAGCTGTTAATATATAAATCTGCCGTATCAATAAATATATTCTGATTCGTGGGATCGATTTTCTTTTGACTTAATCTATACTTTAATGCCTTCAGTGACTGGATCTGCGAAAATACAACTTTGAAGTTTTTGACCTTAATAAGAGAATCTACCGAATTTTCAGCATCCGATATACAATTCGTACAGCCGGAATTAGGTATAATTAAAATTTCCCCGCGTTCGAGATCCGGAAAGGTTTTTTTTATAAATTCATTTAAATCGTGGTTTTTATCTCTGCACGCAATAAATGAACAAAGGAAAATCAAGTAGAAAAAGTATTTCATGTAGTTTTGATCAATTTGAATAACGTATAAACAATCTTATTTTCGTCTTTAATATTACATTTTCTTAAAAACAACCCTTCCTTAGCAAGAAAGAAACCTGCACCAGACATATAATCTGTTGGCAAGGTCGTTTCCCCGATTTTTTTTAAATTGTTGTCACAAATTATCAAATTGGTAACTCGATTTTTATCGCCCACTGAAATGAAACGGTAATAAATATTTCTGTACTTGTCAAAAATAAGTTCGCCATAGTGTGGCTTATCTAAATATTCGGTTAGATCATCATCCGAGCCGATAGTTGCAATGTTCAGATTGGACTTCGGAACCATCTTTTTTCGTTCCCTAGCTCATCGCTTGTTAAGGGGAATTTGGTTTGGTCGTGTTTTAGGAATGAGTATCGCAGAATCGAATCCTTCATTGCCAAACTATATATAACCGTGTTCTCTTTGGGTAGAAATGTATGGTTTACAAAGTATTGTTCAAAGTGCCAATACCTATCCTTCCATGCCCTTTCAAACAACGGGATTTGATCTACCCTTTTTGAATTGATATTGAAGGCAATTGCCGTGCTTACGTTTTTCGGTTGACTACCATAAATATCGTAGTACATTGCTCTACCAGTCAAATAGACCATTCCGTTATCATACAAGATTGGAGTTTTACTTGTAACTTCAACGTCAACGCTATTCGTAGTTGGGCTGCTTAAGCTATCTAGATTGAACATTAACTGTGTTTTAAATGTATTGTTACAGCTTACCAACCTCAGTTCTCGTGCTTTATAACTGTATAGCAATAATGAATCGTCGTTTATAAAATAAAATCCGGTTGTTTTTGGCAAGGCTGAGTCGATTTCGATTAAGCTTAATTCCTTGATTTTTTCGCCATTATTGTTGTGTATATTTATGCGTTGACTCGCCTCATTCAACATTGCGAACATGGCCAAGGGGTTGTTACCAAATTTGTACTCAAAAAACTGCATCATCTTAGTACTCGGAGAAGTGATAGAATCCAAACGAACAATAAATTCAGATTTAGTATCACACTTTAAATCATAGGGATATTTTTTTTTATCGCTACATGATAAAAGCACGGTAAGTACAGAAATTATAAAAATTGTTTGTTTCATTGAGTATCAATAATTTTTAAGAGTGTGTAAGTTTGTCCCCATCGTTAATATATATTGTAAAAATTGTCTCTTTAAACCGCGTTTCAAATCCTCGGAGGTATCATCTAATTTGCTCTTTACTGTATTAGCTGCATAGATTTATCCAAAAAATGAATTACAAGTGGTTTTTAGAGCTCGGCCTAAATAGTTATAAGAGTCCTGAGGAATATAGGAATGTCAAATAGTTTGAAATTACCGTACTTATTTTCAGTTCTCAACCGCTAAAAAGCTCATCAAATAGCTTATCGAACTAGAATTATAACTTCCTCAAAGCAACGCTTCGAAGAAGTTATAGGCAGAATAATTATTGGACTTTATTTACAGTCCTTTGTGTCCCAAAAACCAGCTGTTACACACTCATTAACTTTGTATTTACAACCATCTGTTGTACACTCTCGAACCTTGCATACCTTCGAAGTCCCATTTTCACACAGTGCATGAGTGTGCCCTGGTATATTCGTCTCCGAACCAGCAACGAAAGCACTAAAACTAATCATTGTAGCGAATGCCGCTACGGGCAACAAAGCCCACTTAAATTTTTTTTGTAACATCATTTTCATTTTTTTGATGTGGTTAATAAATTTTACTGCAAGATCTGTTCTCACAGTTATCGACGCAAGATATTCAACTCTTCAGAAAAATAAAAACCACCAACAGTGTTATTACACGAAATGGGCAGTTGCCGTGACGAAATGAGATTTTCAACATTAAAACTTTCGTCAATTGCGCAGAAAATTTGAGGAATGAAGCCCCGATTTAGAATATTAACAGCTAGATTCTTCTTATATTCCCTGAAGATTCAAGTCTATACATTTCAGCCCTTCTCATCGGCCATACATGGCTTCCAAGTGTCTTATATTCTAATCTCTTGTAACGGGTAGGTTGCCAGTTGCTGAATATGGAAGCGGTCTATTCCCTGTGGGGCTCAGGGAAAGCATTTCTTAATATGGTTCGATGTACCCAGAAAAAGACTTTCGACGGAAGACAACATCGAACCACTAGGATTAACGAAGCCGCCGAGCTTATTTATCAGATGTACAATAAGTTAGAGGGTAAAAAAAGAAGGGCAAGCGACCGATTTACGTGCTTGCCCAGTGAGGCTCCCGAAGCTGGGCTCGAACCAGCGACCCTCTGATTAACAGTCAGATGCTCTAACCAGCTGAGCTATTCGGGAATTTCTGGTTATGCTACAAGTTTTAACCTGTGTCCCGTTTGGGAATGCAATAGTCGTAATTTTAATTTATTTATGCAATATTTGTGTGAAAATATTTTTTAAAAACTTATGAGCTTAGTAATTATTGGCACTGTGGCCTTTGATGCCATAGAAACTCCTTTCGGAAAAACAGATAAAATAGTGGGCGGAGCGGCCACATACGCAAGTTTAGCAGCATCCTACTTTTGTGATAAGGTAAAAATTGTTGGTGTGGTAGGTGACGATTTTCATAAAGAAGATATCCAAACTCTAACCAATCATGGGATAAATGTTGAGGGCTTACAGATAAAAGAAGGCGAAAAATCTTTTTTCTGGGCGGGAAAGTATCATAACGACATGAATAGTCGCGATACTTTAGCTACAGAATTGAATGTTCTTGCTGATTTTGATCCAATTATTCCGGAATCTTACCAGGATTGCCAATACCTGTTACTGGGAAACTTAACTCCTCAAGTTCAATTAGCCACCATCAAGCGCTTAAAAAAACGTCCAAAACTGGTTGTGCTCGACACCATGAACTTTTGGATGGACATAGCGTTAAATGATCTGCTGGAAACATTAAAGCTGGTCGATGTGCTAACTATTAATGATGCGGAAGCACGTCAGCTTTCCAGCGAATATTCATTAGTTAAAGCAGCCAAGAAAATTCTGCAAATGGGGCCCAAATATCTTATCATTAAAAAAGGAGAACACGGAGCTTTGCTTTTCCATGAAGATAAAATATTTTCTGCACCTGCCCTTCCGCTTGCAGAGGTCTTTGATCCTACAGGTGCAGGAGATACCTTCGCAGGCGGTTTCATTGGCTATCTTGCTAAAGTAGGTACAATCAACTTTAACAACATGAAAAATGCTATCATATACGGCTCTGCCCTTGCATCGTTCTGCGTGGAAAAATTTGGAACAGAAAGAATTGTAAATTTAACACAAGAGGAAGTTGCAGGAAGGATCAAGGAATTTGTAAACCTGAGTAGCTTTATTATTGAGAAATAAAAGAAAAAAGACATCGCCTCAAATTCCATTAGGAATAATATTGTTGACTTGGTAAGCGAAAGTTTACCAAGTCTTTTTGTTTTCGGATATAGCATGAGACTAAGCTACAAACCAGTCAACTCAAACAAGCCTGCCTATTGCTTCAAAACGCTCAAAAACAGAAGCGGTATGTGGAGCATCCTTTAACTCATCTGTTAAATCCTGACCAGCCCAATGCTCATAATGCATACCTTTCTTCCAAAGTCTACTGGTAGAAACATCATAAATCAAGCCCATATAAGCAACCCAGATTTCAGGTTTATCCTGACCGTTGCGTAATGTCAGCTGGCTTTTGGTATAAACGGGCAGTTCCATTTAATTAACCTTTCCAAACATAAAAATATATGTATTCATACTTGATCTAAACGCTTATATGCGATCTGGATTTTCCACCAAACATACTTTTTATACCGTTTAAAATGAAGCAATACTAAACACCTAAAAAGATAACAACTCGCTGCAATTGATAAAACCAAGCCAAGAAATCAATACAATAAACTTATAATCAAGACAGTAGCAATAATTTTTTTTCAACTTTTTAAGCTCCTTTCTCGAATAAATCATAACTTCAATAAACCAAAATCGCTAACAGCATGAAAATTTTAAAAGTAATCTTAATTATTGTAGTTGTGCTTGCTGCAATATTTTTTATTGGAGGAATGTTTCTTCCAAAAACCTACAGCGTAAGTCGTTCTATTGTAGTAAACGCTCCCGACAGCATGATTTACAAGAACATAGCTGATTTCAATAATTTCTTAAAGTGGAACCCCTGGTATAAAATGGAACCAACCGCAACAGTCGACATTTCTGGTGTCCCATTACAACCGGGCCATCTTTATAAATGGAAGGGCGATAAATCAGGTGAAGGGCAAATGTTAATTACAAAGATTGAAAAAGATAAACATGTAGATATTGAACTTAAATTTTTGAAACCGTTTGAAAGTATTGCACAAACCACTTTTGAACTAGATACAGCAAAAAACGGGACCTATGTAACCTGGACCATGAAAGGCGCTAACAATTCCACGATGGAGAAATGGATGGGGCTGTGCTTCAATGGAATGATTGGGGGCGATTTTGAAGATGGATTAAAAGGACTCAAGGATTTATCTGAAGAAAAATAAAAAAGAGCGTCAGGCTGGCACCTGGACGCTCTTATTGTATGATGAGTTTTTAGAAAAGGGGCAATTAATCAAGCTCGGCATACATCGGTTTCTTTGCACCGTTGTCGTATGGTTTTAAGCTTTTCTTAAGAAGCTTGCGAGCTACGTGAATGCGGGTTTTAACGGTTCCGATTGGAATAGCTAAATGATCTGCAATCTCGTGGTATTTAAATCCTTCAAAGTACATACTAAAAGGAACGTAATATTCTTCGGGTAATTTGCTTAATGCTGATTTTATATCATCCATGATAAATTTCGATTCGCCCTGATTTTTAGTTGAACTGAAAACAAGGTTAGCAGAAGATATCTCATCAGACTTGGTAACAAAAGAACTTATTTTAACAAAACGGCGATAATTATTAATGAATGTATTTTTCATTATGGTATATAACCAACCTTTTAAATTTGTGCCTTCTTTAAATTTATTATAGTAGGTAATGGCTTTTAGTAGAGTATCCTGAACCAGGTCATTTGCATCGTCAGCATCATGAGTAAAATGCAATGCATACATCTTTAATGAACTTGCCTGGCGCATAACCATTGTGTTGAATTCTATTTTAGTCATGTTGTTAGAGTTAAGGGTTATCGTTAAAGTTTTTTTAAGCAAACTTATATTCACCTTTGCAACAACTATGCTAAACAGACCAAAACAGGTTTAACGGAATTTGAACGTGGCAAAATTTAATGCTGTTTTAATATTAAATGACGTTGACTTCACGCTCTAAAACCACCCCGAACTTCGATTTTACATCTTCAATAATCTGTGAAGATAGCTCGTAAACAGCTGTACCAGTAGCGTTTCCATAATTAACCAGCACTAATGCCTGATTTTTCCAGGTTCCTGTTTCTCCTACTTTTTTACCTTTCCAGCCGCACTGTTCGATGAGCCAGCCGGCAGCTAATTTTACTGTACTGTTTGGTAGACAGAAGTGAACAGTGTCTGGAAAAGCAGACTGTAATTTTGCAAACTTTGTAGTGCTAATAATGGGATTTTTAAAGAAGCTTCCTGAATTTCCAATTGTAGAGGGATCGGGAAGTTTACTTACCCGTATATGTGATACAACTTCAGATACATCTTTAATGGTCGGATGGAGTATGCCGCGGCTTCTTAATTCATCGCCGATGGCGCCATAACTGATATTCAAGGCGGCGCTGGTGGAAAGCGTAAAAGTTACAGACGTAATTATCACCTTACCTTTAAGTTCGTTTTTAAAAATGCTATCGCGATAGCCAAACTCACATTGTTCTTTAGTAAAACAAAGCTTGCGGCCGGTTTCAATTTCAAATGCGTCGCAGGATTTAAATACATCTTTTAATTCCACACCATAAGCACCAATATTTTGAATGGGGGAGGCGCCGACAGATCCTGGAATTAAACTCAGGTTTTCCATCCCGGCAAATCCATTATTTACACAATACATCACTAATTGGTGCCATACTTCGCCTGCACCAGCCTGCACAATTACTTTTTCGCCTTTTACCCTGCTCGTAATTCCTTTTATATTCATCCGGATTACCAGTCCTTCGAAATCTTTGGTAAGCAGCAAATTACTGCCCCCGCCTAATACTAAACGCTCAATGGTTTTCCATTTCGGATCGGCAAAAAGCTCGGTTAAATCGCCTTCAGTATTAATTTCGGTATACCAGCGGGCAGATACTTCTACTCCAAATGTATTGTATGGCTTTAAAGAAATATTTTCTTGTATAATGGGCATATCGATAATTTCAGAAAGTCCGAATTTCGGAACTTATAGCGTCATATTCTTAAAAGAGATAAAATATTACGAGCAATAATCTCTTTTTGGTTTAATGGGATCATCAGATTACTAAAATGACAAGAATATTAACGTAAACACGTAGCAGGTCAGGTTAAACAGGGCTAGCTAATAAATTAAACTGACACGTAAAATATTTCAGCAGCCGAATCCTATTCTTTTATTATCGGAGAAATTATATTTGTAAAAGATAACCCTAATTGTTACTCAAAAACAGGCCTAAAGATCGTATGAAAACATCAAACCTTGTTATTGTTCTAATGTTCTTAATATCTGTTCTTCCATGTTCGAAAGAAAGCAACACCAATCCGGAATGCTGCCGGCCTTCCGGTTAAATTGAACTATAATAATGTTTGGGGGCTAAAAGATTGCACGATAGCATACAAATAGAAAGGTTCAAAAAAGGTCAGGCATCTTAACGATGCCTGATAAAAACTTCAAATAAAACCTGGCCATTAAATATGCAAGGCCCTGTTTTCAGTTGCAGCTAAAGCCGCTTCCTTAAATGCTTCTGTATAAGTTGGGTGGGCGTGGCAAATACGTCCGATATCTTCTGCAGATGCACGAAACTCCATTGCAACCACTGCTTCAGCAATTACATCGGCAACGCGCGGGCCAATCATGTGTACGCCTAAAATCTCATCTGTTTCAGCATCAGCTAATACCTTAACTAAACCATCGGTATCCATACTTGCGCGTGCACGACCGCTGGCTTTAAATGGAAACGAACCAGATTTATATTTTTTCCCCTGTTCCTTCAATTGCTCTTCGGTATATCCAACACTTGCAACTTCCGGCCAGGTATACACAACACCCGGAATCAGGTTATAATTCATATGCGGTTTTTGTCCGGCGATAGTTTCAGCAACAAAAACACCTTCTTCTTCGGCTTTATGTGCAAGCATGGCACCACGTACAACATCGCCAATAGCATAGATGCCTTTAACAGGAGTTTCCAGGAGATCGTTTACCGGAACCTTTTTACCACGTTCCTCCAAATTAATTCCAACTTTATCTAAACCTAAGCCCTCTGTATAAGCCGAACGGCCCACGGCAACAATGCAATAATCGCCTTCAATACTTATTTTTTCACCTTTCGGATTATCAGCTGTTACCGTAACATTTTTACCTTTTACAGTCGCGCCCGTAACTTTATGTCCTAATAAAAATTCAAAACCTTGTTTAACTAATACTTTTTGCAGCTCTTTCCTTAAGGTTTTATCCATGGTTCCGATAATGGAATCCATAAATTCTATCACAGTAACTTTTGCACCTAAACGTGCATAAACAGAACCAAGCTCCAGTCCGATAACGCCGCCACCAATAACAATCAAATGCTTCGGCACTTCCGGAAGATTCAACGCTTCAGTTGAGGTAATAATTCTCTTTTTATCTATCGGAAGAAAAGGCAATACTGTAGGTTTAGATCCTGTAGCAATAATCACATTTTGTGAAGTAATCGTTTCTTCACCACCCGCTGTTTTTGCAACTTTAATAGTGTTTTTATCCAAAAAAGAACCCAGCCCCTGATAAACAGTTATTTTATTTTTCTTCATCAGGAAAGCTATTCCTGCAGTATTTTCCTGAACCACTACATTTTTACGTGCAATCATCTGGGCAATATCAATCTTTAAGTCTTTAATATTTATCCCGTGAGTTTTAAAGGTATGTGATGCATTATAATAATGTTCAGAAGAATCCAATAATGCTTTTGAAGGAATACATCCAACATTCAGGCAGGTTCCACCTAATGTATTATACTTTTCAATAATTGCTGTTTTTAAACCTAACTGGGCGCATCTTATTGCGGCTACATATCCGCCGGGTCCACTTCCTATTACCGTAACGTCGTATTGCATGGTTGTTTTTATTTGTGAACCAAAGTTAAGTGATTAATATCCTTACGGAAAACTATTTGAATAATTATCAGCGTTAATTAACGATTCTATGATATTTATTTCCGATCTTCTCGATATCATTAACAATAAGAAAATCCGTTTATACTCGATGCATAGATATCTCTTTTTAGCGTTTATCATCCTTGCCGCAACTGGTTCAAACGCTCAACTTTCCCAAGATAAAACCACCTATACCAAAGCAGATACACTTAGAGGAATGCTTACAAGCTTACGTACCTGTTATGACATAAATTTTTATCATCTGGATATCAGTATCGACATTGATAAACGCAGCATCAGCGGCTCTACACTTTTCAGCTTTACCGCAAACAATAACTTTAAGAAACTACAAATTGACCTGTTTGAAAATCTACAGATTGAACAGGTAATCTACAAAAAGCAAAAACTGGCTTTTACAAGAGAATTTAATGCTGTTTATATTGATTTTCCAGAGCAAATAGAAACAGGGGCTAAAGATGAATTTACAGTTTATTACTCAGGTTCTCCACATATTACAGAAAATGCACCATGGGATGGTGGATTTGTATTCGCAAAAGATTCTTTAGGCAAGTCCTGGATTGCTGTAGCCTGCCAGGGGCTTGGAGCAAGCTCGTGGTGGCCAAACAAGGATCACCAATCTGATGAGCCCGATAGTATGTTAATCAGCGTTACGGTTCCATCGCCGTTAATAAATGTAAGTAACGGAACGCTGCGTTCTGTGCAAAAACTCAATAACGGGCATACTCGATATAACTGGTTTGTGTCGTACCCTATTAATAATTATTGCGCTACCATAAACGTTGGTGATTTTGCCCATTTCTCTGACGTTTATATGGGAGAAGCAGGAACACTTCAGCTTGATTATTATGTCTTAAAAGAAAACCTTACTAAAGCGCAGCAACATTTTAAGGTCAATGTAAAACCAATGCTAAAGGCGTTTGAATATTGGTTCGGCCCTTATCCCTTTTACCGGGATGGATACAAACTGGTGGAAACGCCTTATCTGGGTTTAGAAAATCAAACAGCAATAGCTTATGGGAATAAATACCAACAGGGATATAATGGCAAAGACTGGTCGGGTACTGGCTTGGGCCTTAGCTGGGATTATTTAATTGTTCACGAATCTGGACATGAATGGTTCGGCAATAATATCACCGCAAAAGATATTGCCGATATGTGGATACATGAATCTTTTGCCACTTATGCAGAAGGCTTGTTTGTGGAATCTAATAAAGGTGCAGAAGCTGGGACAAGATATATTAAAGGCTTAAGAAGCCACGTAAAGAATGATTCACCAATAATCGGCACCTACAATGTAAACAAAGAAGGTTCTGGCGACATGTATTTTAAAGGCGCTAATATGTTGCATACTATTCGCACTATTATTAATGATGATCTAAAATGGCGTAACATTTTACGTGAATTAAATAACCAGTTCGGGTTAAAAACCACTACTACTGAAGAGGTTGTGAATTATATAAATAAGACTTCCGGCATTAATTTAACTAAAGTATTTGACCAATACCTGCGTTATACCGAGATTCCGGTTCTGGAGATTAAGAAGTCTGCAAACATAATTCACTACCGATGGAAAGTGAATGTAAAGGATTTTGAAATGCCGGTTAAAGTCAAATATGGGACTCGCTCTTCAACATGGAAAACAATCCGGCCTACTACCGAATGGCAAACGCTGAAAAGTAAGTTTATTCTGGCGGATACTGATAATTTCTTTATTAAAACAAAAATTATCAGACATTAATGCAACGTTTCCACCCTTGCTGCGTCTAATTACAAAACCTATTAAACATGAACAAATTATTAGCATCATTCGGCTGGATTTTATTATTGCTTCCTTTTATTAGTGTTGCAGGTACAAAAACTATTTTACATTCCATTCATACTGCTGCTTCTTCAGAAAACCGTCAGGTTTCTAACTTTAATAGTATAAGTTCGAGTGGTTCATTTGATGTGTATATTAAAATGGGAATCTCAGAGAGTCTTAAAATTACAGGTGATGAAGATGTATTTGAAAACATAGAAACGAAAGTAGAAAACGGGATTCTTAAAATAAGAGCAAAAAAATCTATTAACAACTGGGGTTGGAGCAGCGGAGAAAAGGTGAAAATTTACATTACTGCCAAATCTCTCACCGATCTTACATTAAGTGGATCCGGAGCAGTCAGGGTTGAAGGAACGATTAAAAGCAGCCAGTTGAACGCTGTAGTAAGCGGTTCTGGAAGCATGGATTTAAACGCAAACAGTCTCACCCTAAATGCCACAATAAGTGGTTCTGGAAGTTTAACAGCTTCTGGCTTTGCCGAAAAGACAAGAATTGTTATAAGCGGCTCCGGTCAATTTAAGGGTCAAAACCTCAAATCCAATATAGCCGACATTAAAGTAAGTGGTTCTGGAGGTGCCTGGATACATGCAGATGAGGTTTTAAATGCCAGCGTAAGCGGTTCGGGAAATATTTCGTATTCGGGAAACCCGCAAGTGAGCCAGAGCACAAGTGGTTCGGGCAGGGTAAGAAAGATTTAAAACCTTAATATTTAATATAATCAGCGAGTATAATTGATTAAAATTAAGCAATCAAAAAAACGCTGTCAGGGTTCCAAATCTTGACAGCGTTAGCTTTATTTACAATTCTATAAATTATACTCCCAGCAATAATCTTGTAGGATCCTCTAATAATTGTTTCACTCTTACAAGAAAACCAACAGACTCACGTCCATCAATTATTCTATGATCGTAGGATAAGGCAACGTACATCATCGGACGGATAACCACTTGTCCGTCAATTGCAACAGGGCGCTGAATAATATTGTGCATACCCAATATCGCAGATTGCGGAGCGTTAATAATCGGAGTAGACATCATCGAACCGAACACGCCGCCATTTGTTATAGTGAATGTTCCGCCAGTCATTTCTTCGATAGATAATTTATTTTCGCGTGCTTTAACCGCTAATGCAATAACTGCTTTCTCAATACCGTCAAGTGATAATGCCTCCGCATTACGAATGATAGGAACCACTAACCCTTTTGGAGCGGAAACAGCGATTGACACATCAACAAAATCGTTATAGACAATCTCTTCATTATCAATACGCGCATTTACTGTAGGGAATTCTTTTAAAGCTTCGCAAACCGCTTTAGTAAAGAAAGACATAAAGCCTAATCCTACACCATGTTTTTCTTTGAATTTATCTTTGTATTTAGCACGGATATCCATAATTGGCTGCATATCTACTTCGTTAAAAGTAGTAAGCATTGCCGTTTCATTTTTAACCGTAACCAAACGTTTTGCAATCGTTTTACGTAAGCCAGACATCTTTTCGCGACGCTCGTTTCTGCTTCCGGCAATTACCGGCGCAGCCCCTGTAGCAGCTGCAGGTTTTGCAGTTTCAGCTTTCTTTACTTCTGCTTTCTGAGCATCGTCTTTGGTAATTCTACCACCAACACCACTACCGCTTACAGATTTTGTATCAACGCCTTTTTCTGCCAATATCTTAGCAGCAGATGGCGACGGTGTACCGGCAGCGTATGAAGAAGATTTATCGGACTGCGCAGCAGGTTTCTGTTCTGCGACAGGAGCGGAAGCTTTTGAAGCGCCGCCTGCATTGGCGCCCACTTCAATACTACATACTACCGAACCAATTGCCAGAACATCTCCTTCTTTAGCAATATGTCTTAAAATACCGGCCTTTTCAGCAGGCAGTTCGAACGTTGCTTTATCAGATTCTAATTCGGCCAGTTGTTCGTCCATTTCTACATAAGCGCCATCCGCCTTTAACCAGCCTGCTAAGGTTACTTCCGTAATGGATTCTCCAACAGTTGGAACTTTAATTTCAATTACTTCTCCGGAAACTGAATTTACGGGAGCGGGAGCAGCTTTCTTATCAGCTTCTGGGGCCGGAGCAGCAGATGTGGCATCGCTATCTTCGATGGTACAAACAACTGCACCAATCTCAAGCGTATCGCCTTCTTTTGCAATAATTCTTAAAATACCGGCCTTTTCGGCAGGTAAATCAAAGGTTGCTTTATCAGATTCAAGCTCAGCAATAATTTCATCCATTTCAACTGTATCACCGTCCTGTTTTATCCAGCGCGATAAGGTTACTTCTGAAATCGATTCGCCTACTGTCGGAACTTTGATCTCTAAACTCATAATATTCTATTTAATAGTTTAATCTACTTTTACGGCTTTATTAGTGGTTTTAACCACGGTCTTTTTCACTTCTTTACCCGCCTTATCTTCAAATGCTTTTCCAATAATATACAATTGCTGCGAAATGTGCTGTTTTGCATATCCGGTTGCAGTACTGCTGCTTTCTTTTCTTGAAATTACTTCAAGATTAAAATCAGAGTTTCTGAATTTGCGGCTGAAATATGGCCAGGCGCCCATATTTTCAGGTTCTTCCTGAACCCAGATAAACTCGGTTGCTTTGTTGTACTTATCTTTAATTTCTTTAAGCGCTGCGTATGGAGTTGGATACAACTGCTCAACGCGTATAATAGCAACATCCGCACGTTTATCCGTTTGTTGCTTCTCGAGTAAATCGTAGTATATTTTCCCGCTGCAAAATAATACACGCTTTACTCCCGGTGCTTTTACATAGGTATCATCCAACACTTCCTGGAACTGGCCTTTTGTAAATTCATCAAGTTTACTTACACAAAGAGGATGTCGCAATAAACTTTTTGGTGTAAATACAATTAGTGGCTTTCGGAAATCGCGCTTTAACTGACGACGCAACAAATGGAAGTAATTAGCAGGAGTTGTGATATTGGTTACCTGGATATTGTAATCGGCACAAGCTTCCATAAACCTTTCAATTCTGGCAGATGAATGCTCTGGCCCCTGACCTTCGTAACCATGTGGCAAAAGCATAACCAAGCCATTTGAGCGCTGCCATTTGGTTTCGGCGCTTACTACAAACTGGTCTACTATAATCTGCGCACCATTAAAGAAATCTCCAAACTGAGCTTCCCAAATAGTTAGTGAATGTGGATTAGCCAACGCATAACCATATTCAAAACCTAAAACACCATACTCAGAAAGATGTGAATTATAGATATCAAACTTAGCCCTGCTATCGCCTTCTTTAATATGGGTTAATGGGATATATTCTTCTTCAGAGTCTTCTACTTTAATTACGGCATGACGATGAGAAAACGTTCCGCGTTCTACATCCTGCCCGCTTATACGTACACGTAAGCCTTCATTCAAGAGGGTGCCGTAAGCCATAAGTTCAGCCATTGCCCAGTCGAATGTTTTATTCTGAACCATTTTTCTGCGGTCTTCAAAAAGTTTTTCAATTTTCTTGAAAAACTTTTTACCTGAAGGAAGAGAAGTTATTTTATTGGCAATTTCAATAAAAGTTTCTTCCGCAACAGCTGTTTGTGAAGGCTTAAATATCTCTGCAGGATCGGCCATCTTTAAGCCCGACCAAGCACCCGAATGCATAGGATTTGGCTCATAAACATTGCTTTCTTTAGATTCATTCAAGCGTTCCTGCAATAATGCACGAAACTCTTTCTCCATTTCTGTAGCCAGGTTAGCATCGACGCTACCCTGCTCCATTAATTTTTTATTGTAAATCTCTCTCGGGTTAGGATGCTGCTCAATAAGTTTATACAACAGAGGCTGTGTAAATTTGGGCTCATCGGCTTCGTTATGACCATAACGACGATAACATAAAATATCTATAAATACATCGTTATGATATTGCTGACGATATTCCATAGCCATATTTACCGCATATACCAAGGCTTCCACATCATCTCCGTTTACATGAAAAACAGGCGATAAGGTTATTTTTGCTAAATCGGTAGAATATATTGAAGAACGGGCATCTTTATAATTAGTAGTAAATCCTACCTGATTGTTTATAATCAAATGAATAGTTCCACCGGTTTTATATCCGTCAAGCTTTGCCATTTGCAACACTTCATATACAATGCCCTGGCCTGCGATAGAAGCATCGCCATGAATTAGAATAGGAGCAATTTTCTTATTATCACCAGCGTACTTAAAATCAATCTTAGACCTAACTATTCCCTCTACAACCGGATCAACTGCTTCCAGGTGAGATGGATTTGGACAAAGACTTAAATGAACTTTTTTACCCGCCTGTGTTTCCACATCTGTAGAAAAACCAAGATGGTATTTTACGTCTCCGCCAAATGGTTTAGATTCGTCATATCCCTTTCCTTCAAATTCAGAAAAAATATCACGATAAGTTTTGTGCATTACATTGGCTAATACATTTAAACGGCCGCGATGAGCCATACCAATTACAAATTCTTCTATTCCAAGAGCGGCGCCCTTTTCAATTACAGAGTCTAATGCCGGAATAACGCTTTCTGCTCCTTCCAGTGAAAACCTTTTCTGGCCTAAAAATTTGGTACCCAGAAAACTTTCAAAAACAACCGCTTCGTTTAACTTCTTTAGTATACGTTTCTTTGCCTGTATAGAAAAATTCGGAGTATTACGTTCTTTTTCCATCCGGTCCTGAAACCATCTAACTTTTTCAGGATTACGCATATAAGTATATTCCGCTCCTATAGATTGGCAATAAGTATCTTCTAATAGCTTACGGATATCACGAAGTGTCGCCGCGCCCAGGCCAACCTCAACCCCGGCATTAAAAACGGTATCCAAATCAGCATCACTTAACCCAAAGGTAGAGAGTTCTTTTCCCGGGAAATATTTTCGGCGCTCGCGCACCGGATTTGTTTTTGTAAACAAATGCCCCCTGTCGCGATAGCCATGAATCATGTTCAGGACATTGATTTCTTTAAGAAAATGCTCAGGTGTTTCTGCACCAGCAGTATTTACTTCAGAACGCTGGCCGAAATCAAAGCCCTCAAAAAACTTCTGCCAACCAAACTCAACAGAAGATGGATCTTCTTTATACAGTTGATATAGTGAGTCTATGTATGAGGAATGTGCGTTACTCAAATACGACAAATTATCCATGGAGATATCTAATTTTCTAATAAGTACCGCAAAAATAAGAGTTTAGCCCTATAAACCTTAGGTATTTCCTAAAAATGTTTTTGGAGAAATTTAAAACTAAATCCTATGATTAAAATCAGGCAAAAAAACCTGTTTGGTCATGATTTTTATGAGCTGGAGAGTTCGGGATTTAAAGCCTCATTTTAAACTTGCATTAGCTTTCTCTCAAATTCTATTTTTATTTAATTGCGGTATTATAATATGTTAATTAATGAACTTCGTTTAATTTTCCCAGCCACTTCTTAATATACAACTCTTCTGAATGTACATCTGGTTTAATCACTATCGGACGGTTAACAGACATAACGCCTTCGCCGGCAATATATGTCCAATTACCCCAATTACTTGCTGGTGAGTAATCGATTAACATCTCCTCAAAATAAGCGGCACCAGCCCGCCAGTTTACTCCCAAGTCTTTAATAAGACAAGAAGCCAGATATTGCCTGCATTTATTGTTAACATATCCGGTTGAATTTAATTCAGCCATACAAGCATCAATTAACGAAAAACCTGTTCCGCCAATTTTCCAGCGGTTAAATGCTGCCGACTCCGCAGTTGCAGGCTTGTCAGCGCTATAAGTAGTATTACTGCCGTGTTTCTTGAGCATAAATCTAAAATAATCCCGCCAGACAAGTTCCAGAACTATATGAGCGGCAATATCTGTAGAAGGATGCTCACGTTCGTAGTTTTTAACCTGCCAATATACTTCTCGTGGAGATAAACAACCTAAGGAGAGCCATGGAGAGAGAAAAGAAGTTGCTGATGAAATATTTTTCTGTCCCTTTGGATGAATTTTATAATGCGATAAAAAGTTTGCGAGATGCGACAAACCTTTCTGCTCTCCTCCGGTAAAAGAATGCTGTGCACGTCCTTCGAATTGAGCTCTGGTAATTCCTAAATCAGATAAAAGGGGTAAATCACCACGTTCCATATTTGCTGGAATATGTATCTTTCCAGGAGTTTCAAACACTGGCCGCACTTCACTATCGCGCTCAATTTTCTTCTTAAACGTTATAAAAGCATCCGGAATATCTTTTATTGGAAAAGGCAAATCCTCTTTATGATAAAGTGTATGACCAATAAAATGCTTAAGATTTATTTGCTGCTTCCATAAAGCAGCTTCCACATCTTCCGATATTTCTGTTTCTTCTGCCGCAACTTCGCGATGGTGATATACTTCCGAAACAGAGTATTCTTTGCATATTTCTGGCAGAATCGTTTCCGGAAGGCCGAACTTAATCATCAAATCACCACCAAGATTTTGCAATGACTGTCGTAAACCGCTTACGCTTTCCAATAAAAAACGAGTCCTAAAGAAACCTGTTTTTTTTGTGCCGTATTGTGTTTCAGTAAAGTAACGTGGGTCGAAGCAAAAAACCGGGATAATAGTTTCTGCACGTTTTACTGCTTCAAGTAAAATCTCATTATCATGAACCCTTAAATCATTTCTAAACCAAACTAAAATGGTTTTTCCACTCATATATTCAAAAGCCTATTTGATGCAAATTAGTTAAAAAAGAAGCAATCTATCTATCAGATCCTTTACAGAAGCTAATATTGACACCATTAAGACAATATTGTCTGCTTTATAATTAAATCACTTTGTAATGAAATGATAATCTTCTTTTTTTAAAACCTTTTTACTTAAATCCTTCTTATTAAATAACCAATCAATTAGCACTTCTTAAAATAATTCTTAACTTTAAGGAAACGATGAATTATGAAAGCCGTAAGCCAAGTTCTTGCCAATAAACCAGCTCAGGTTTTTTCCGTAAGCCCCGAAACCACTGTATTCGAGGCACTCGAAGTAATGATGAATAAAAACATCAGCGCACTTGTAGTAATGGAAGGAAATGAATTAAAAGGTATTTTCACCGAAAGAGATTATGCAAGAAAAATTGTACTTAAAGGGAAATCGTCAAAAGACACACCGGTAAGTGAGATTATGACCGCAAATCTAATCACCATTAAACCGCAGGACAGCATTGATCATTGTATGAATATCATGACCGAAAAGCATATCAGGCATTTACCCGTTGTAGAAGACAATATAGTTTGTGGAATGATTTCTATTGGCGATGCTGTAAAATCTATTATTGAGGTACAGCGCAGTACAATAGAACAACTGGAAACGTATATAAACAGTTAAGGATTTTCTTCCTTGCTCTTTTTATACCAGGGCAATTTCTTAAAATCCATAATCAATCGTTCCACTGGCTTGTTATTCTGCAGATGCTCCGTTACTATTTCTTCTACATCACTTAACTGAACATTGCCATAAAAAACTCCTTCGGGATACACTACCAGGCTTGGCCCGGCTTCACAGGCCTCTAAACATCCTGCACGTTGGGCACGCATTTCTGTATTCAGCCCCTTGTCTTTAATCTGTTTTTTAAAAGCAGCAACAAGTTCCATTCCATGAGCCTGTCCACAGCATACCCTCGAACCCGCAGGACGTTCATTCGTACAAATAAAAACATGTTTGTTATATAGCATATTAAAACCAAAAGTACACATTAGAGTTTAAGAATAAGGCATGAGTAAAACAATTCTTATAACTGGGGCAAGCGGACTTATTGGACAATCATTAACCAAGCTTCTTATTGAAAAAGAATATATAGTACATCAGTTAAGCCGTGATGTATCCAAAGCTAACAACCACGTTAAAATCTTTAAGTGGGATGTATCCCGAATGGAAATTGATAAAAATTGCCTGAAAAATGTTGACACAATTATAAACTTAGCTGGTGAAGGTATTGCAGATAAGGTGTGGACACAAAAGCGAAAACAGCAGATTATTAAAAGTCGCACCGGTGCAATTAACTTATTACATGATGCCCTTAAAGACAATCCTAATCACAACGTTAAAACGTTTATATCTTCCTCGGCAATTGGACATTATGGGCATCGTAACAATGAAATACTGACCGAAGACAGCGAGCCTGGCACAGATTTCCTGGCCAATACATGCCTTGCCTGGGAACGGGCCGCAGATAAAATGGAAAATATTGGTTTAAGGCTTGTGATATTCAGAACGGGAGTTGTTTTATCCAAATATGGTGGTGCCTTACCTCAATTGGCAAAACCAATAAATTTCGGATTAGGTTCTGCGCTGGGTTCGGGAAAACAATGGGTGCCCTGGATACATATAGACGATACGATAAATATGTTTTTATATGCCCTGGAGCATGAAAACATCTATGGAGTGTATAATATGTCATCTCCTTTTCCTGTTACGAATAAAGAGTTGACAAAAGCTGTTGCCCTTCAATTGCATAAACCCTTATGGGCACCCAAAGTACCCGAATTTCTTTTAAGGATTATTTTAGGGGAAATGAGCAGGGTAGTTCTAAATAGCAACCGAACCACTGCTGATAAAATCATAGAATCTGGGTACAGATTTAAATTTCCAAAATTAGAACAGGCTTTAAATAATATTTACGCCTGAAAATTTCTGGTGAATATTTTCTGGTTAGAAGAGAGAATAAAAGATTCAACCTAAGATACAGCACTAAAAAATGGATCTCCCGAATTAGAAGATCCATTTAATATCTAAAGCCTGTTGCAGAATATAAGTTCGCCTACAAAAGAGCTTTGAATATTTATAAAGCGGCACTTAACAAATATTAATCTACGTCGAGCAGTTCTATTACAAAATCAAGTGTAGAATATGGTGGTATTTTTCCGGTTGCAGCAGAACCATATCCTAACGTTGGCGGTATAATTAGCCTTATTTTACCACCTTTTGTGATAAATGGTAAACCCTCCTGCCAGCCTGGTACCAGGTAATTAAGATAAGAAGTATATGAAGTTGATTCGTCGAAAACTGTTCCGTCTGTTAGTTTCCCGGTATATGCAACAGTAACATTAGAATTTACAGTAACCAGAGTATCATTAGTGCCTGCTTTAATTATCTGATAATACAATCCGCTGTTGGTGCGTGTAAAATCATTAATATTGATTTTACTGCTTTGAAAATATTTCTTCACGAAGATATCTTCAAATTCGGTTTGATTATTTACATCATATAATTTTATTGTACAATCTAAAGAAGCATTTCCTGGAATCTTCAACGATGAGTTACCTCCCCTGCCATACGCTAAATGCGAAGGTATAATAAGTCTTATAGTTCCCCCTTTTTTTTTAAGCACATCTTTAATAGTGCTGGCGAAAGCTGCTGGATAGCCATAAGCACTTGAGAAATAACCCAGATAACTGGTAAAGCGATTCAGGCTATCATTTTGCAAGCTAAAGGCTCCATCCAAAGATTTTGCGGTAAAGGTTGCAAAAACCTTATCTGTATAATTAACTTCAGCGCCAGTGCCTTGTTCAACGATCTTGAAATAAATACCGGTATCATTATATTGCTCAAATTGGCCGGTAAGATTATTCTTTTTCAGATACTCCTGTACCTGTACAGCGTCAAGCTGGTCGATACTTTCGTATTCTTTAGTACATCCAACACTAAACAGTACAGCAGCTAGTATCAGGTAAAAGGATTTATATAAATTTAATTTCATTTTCATCTGTATATAATTATTAATACGTAGTTAATTGTTTTTATTGGTATTAATGAGCTCGTAAACTCGGTATGTTTTTTAATGAAGATGAAGCTATCATGAGCATATTCATTACGTTTTATGAACGGTATGCTCATGATGGTTTCATTTAATTAACACCAACTTCAAATAACTCAATATCAAAATCAAGAACTGAGTTGGCCGGGATTCCATTTTGTGAATATGGGCCATAAGCATAAATGGAAGGAACAAATAATCTTATTCTTCCACCTTGTTGAATCAAGGGGATACCTATTTGCCATCCTGTGATTACACGTCCCAATGTAAAGTCGACTTTCTCTGTTGTTTGTGGAATAACCTGTCCGCCTAATAGGCGTAATGTATATTTAACTCTTACACTTGTAGAGCTAGTATACGCCACATTCCCAGTTCCCGGTTCAATGATTTGATAATACACCCCGCTGTCGTGTCTTATAGCAGGAATATTATTTGCAGTTATATATTCTTTAATCAACCGCTCATCTTTCTGAAGTTGTTTCTCCGCATCATCTCCTTTTTTGCAGCTGCTATTAAAAAATGACGAGAATAATAAAAACAGAAGCAAGAGTTTTGCTTTTTTCATATTTGGCACAAATTTATCTTTTTAAAATTCAAAAACCATGGATTAACTTTTTTTAACATAAACGGTATGATATCTCGATACGATACAACAGAAACATTTTTCTTTTTGGACTTAAACCTTCTACTTTTATTAAGTGCTTTTTAAAATAGAGCCTTGTTTTTAAAAGCTTTTCTATATTTGCAACCATCTGTTTATCCAACACGTCTGTATTAACACATACTGATGTTTAAAAGCATTAATAATACGGAACAATTTTTAACTTTTATTGTATTAAGATTATGAAAAAAAACATTTTACCCTTCTTAGTAACGGCTATTATGCTTGCTTCAGGATTAACCGCGAATGCTCAGTACAAGAATGCATTAGGTGTACGTCTTGGTGATGCTTACGGCCTAACCTACAAAACATTTATTCAACCTAATAAAGCACTGGACTTTATTTTAAACTTCAGAAACCGTCACGACATTTCTTATTTTAATGTTACTGGTTTATATGAAGTTCATAATCCTATAAATGGCGCCCCGGGATTACAATGGTACTATGGTGGCGGTGCTTCTGTTGGAAGCATCAATTACGACAAAAGCTATAATCAAGACAATGATATTTACTTAAGTGTTGATGGTGTTCTGGGCTTGGATTATGTAATACCAAACTCTCCATTAAACCTTTCTTTAGATTGGAAACCGGCATTTGAATTAACTCCTAATGCTGGATTTTATGAAAGAGGTATAGGCTTATCTATTAGAATTATTCTTTAATAATATTAGCATAAAAAGGCGGCTCAAACGAGTCGCCTTTTTTATGCAGTTTTATCGAATAGCTACCTGCTTTGTGGCATATCATTAGTAACATCAACGAGCGGCCTGTTATCACGATTTACAATATCCCATGCAGTATAAAAAACCAATTGAGCGCGCTTAACAAGTAAAGGGAAATTAATTTTACTTATCTCATCGCTTTCCTTGTGATAATCTTCATGAACCCCGTTAAAATAAAAGATTACCGGAATACCGTGTTTGGCAAAATTATAATGATCTGAGCGGTAATAAATACGTTCAGGATCGTTAGGATTATTGAACTTATAATCGATATTAAGTTTGGTATAGGTTGCGTTAGCATTCTCGCTGATTGTATGCAATTGTGTGCTCAACTTATCAGAACCTATTAAATAGCAATATTCAGGATTATCCTTATGCGCCGGATCAACGCGACCAATCATATCTATATTTAAATTAGCTACTGTATTCTTTAACGGAAATACCGGATGCCTGGAATACCATTCTGAACCAAGAAGTCCTTTTTCTTCTCCTACTACAGCCAAAAACAATACGCTTCTGCGCGGACCGTTTCCTTCTCGCTTTGCCTGAGCTAAAACTCTTGCAAGTTCAAGAACTGCTGTAGTACCAGAACCATCATCGTCAGCTCCGTTAAATACTTTATCTGGACCATCCGGATTTAAACCCACATGGTCATAATGTGCTGATATTACTAATAATTCACTTTTCAGATCAGATCCTTCTAAAAAGCCCATCACATTTACGCCTTTTACATCCTTAACTTTATTTGCATAAGATATCTCTAAACCAGCTTTAAAGGTGCGACTAGCAGGCATGCCTGTTTTATTAATCACAGCCCTTAGGTCCTGAAACGTTTGTGGACCAAAAGCTTTAAAAAAATTGTTCGCAGTCTCAACAGTAAGTTCTATAATATCTGCCTCCGCAGAAACAGAATTTTCTTTCTTTAAAGACATAACCGTTGTATGCCTGTGGCCACGGGAAACCAGAATTTCCTGCGTAAAATCCGGATCGATGGCTAGGATTAGGGCGGGACTCTTTGCACGTAAATTCTCAAATCTTTTATCGCTTTGTTGCGACCATTCTGAAGGATTTGAAGTTTTTGAAATTAATGAAATACCATTTTTAAAAGGTTCGCCCTTACTAATCACTAACACTACCTTACCTGTAATATCAATTCCTTTTAAATCGTCATAAGTATTGGTGCTGATGCCATATCCGGCAAATACAATTTCTTTGGCTTTTATCTTTCGGTTACTTGCTGATTTTGCAATATAAAACTGTTTAAAGTTCTCGAATGGTTTACCGTTCAGTTGAAATTGTTCAACTTTAAAATCTGTTTCAATTAAACCAACGTTTTGGAAGTAAGAATCATTAACGGGCGCCTGCAGGTTTAGCTTTTTGAACTCTCCGGCAATATAGTTAGCTGCCATTTCCGCACCACGCGTTCCGGTTTCCCTGCCTTCAAATTCATCAGAGGCCAGTATAGCGAGATGTTTTTCGGCATTTTGAGGCGTCAATAATTTACCATACTTCTCAGCAACCGGGTTCTGTGCCCAAGCCTGAAAAGATATTCCTACCAGCAGCAACCAAAACACTTTCCTCATACGTCTAACATGAAATTTTATTCACACGATTGGCATGTCTTCCACCTTCAAAATCGGTAGTTAAAAACTTTTGAGTAATTGCTTTTGCCAGATCTGTAGATATAAAGCGCGCCGGTATGCATAAAATATTCGCATTATTATGTTTCCTTGCCAGTTCTGCTATTTCTTCTGTCCAGCAGATAGCAGCACGTATTCCCTGATGTTTATTGGCGGTTATAGCCACACCATTTGCACTGCCACAAACTAAAATTCCGAATTTAAATTCGCTTGCTTCTACCGCAGAGGCAACCGGATGGGCAAAATCCGGATAATCAGCAGACTCTTCTGAGTATGCGCCAAAATCTTTTATTTCAGCTTCAGCTAAAAAATCTCTTAACAATTCTTTGTATCCAAATCCGGCATGATCTGAACCAATGGCTATAGATAACGTTTTATCCATGAATGAAAAATAAAATTGAATTTACAAATTAATTATTTGGCGGAATAAAATTCCAGTTCCTTCTTTTTCCGGTTTCTTTCTACCCTTGCCGAAACAATAATGCTTAATTCGTATAACAAAAACAGCGGAAAGCTTACTGTCAGCATCGTTAAAATATCAGGCGTTGGGGTTACCACCGCAGCAATTATTAGTATAAGAACTGTAGCATATCTTCTGGAAGAACGCATAAAAGCAGGCGTCATTATGCCCAGTTTAGATAAAATAAAGATAACTATCGGCAATTCAAACGTTACACCTGCCCCAATGCTTAAAGTTGACACGGTAGATAGATATGAATCAATTGTTATTGTATTGCTAATTACATCACTCACGGTGTAATTAGCTAAAAAATTGATTGATAAGGGGGTGATAATATAGTAACCGAATAAAAGGCCGGCAATAAAGAGTACGCTGGCAAAAAAAACAAAACCACTTGCCGAGCTACTTTCCTTTTGAGTAAGGCCGGGCTTAACAAAGCGCCAAATCTCATAAAGCATATACGGGACACCCAGAATAACACCTATCATTAACGAGGAGTTTAGCTGCAAAGTAAACTGGCCTGCCATTTCAGTATTAATAATTGTAAAAGGAATCTTCTTTATACAAAAATCCGCCCCCAGATTGAACTGTTCAGTTAAACTGCACATCATTCTGTAAGTCCAGAAATCGGGCTTTTTGGGGCCCATTATTATAGAATCAAATATAAAGTCGTAGTAAACGAAGGCCAGAATCATAAATATGATTATGGCTATTGATGACCGGATAAGATGCCAGCGTAAAACGTCCAGATGATCGAAAAAAGACATTTCGGATTCGAGGGTTTTCCCTCTGTCCTTAATTGTTTCTACGAAATCTTTACGTGGGGTCTCGCTCATAAATTAGATATAAAAACAAATACCATTCTAATAAGAATGGTATTTTATTAATTTCTGTGGCTATGCTTTGTCCTCTTCAAAAACAAAACTCTCCATAAACTTAGTAGTAAAATTACCCGCTCTGAAATTTGGGTCCTTCATCAACTTAATATGAAAAGGTATTGTAGTATTTATGCCTTCAATTACAAACTCACTAAGTGCACGTTCCATTGTAGAAATTGCTTCATCGCGGGTTTGACCAGTACAAATAAGCTTGGCAATCATTGAATCGTAATTCGGCGGAACCTGGTAACCAGCATATACATGCGTATCAACACGAACGCCGTGCCCACCCGGAGAGTGAAAATTAGTAATTCTACCAGCAGCCGGCCTGAATCCGCGGTAAGGATCCTCAGCATTTATACGGCATTCGATTGCGTGCATTTGCGGATAATAATTTTTTCCTGAAATGGGAACGCCGGCAGCAACCTTAATCTGTTCTTTAATTAAATCGTAATTTACTACTTCTTCTGTCACCGGATGCTCTACCTGGATACGGGTATTCATTTCCATGAAATAAAAATTACGATGTTTATCTACCAAAAACTCAATTGTTCCGGCACCTTCATAATTCACGGCTTTCGCTCCTTTTACAGCAGCTTCGCCCATTCTTTCACGCAAATCATCGGTCATAAATGGCGATGGAGACTCTTCTACCAATTTTTGATGGCGACGCTGAATAGAGCAGTCGCGTTCTGATAAATGGCTTACATTTCCGTATTGATCGCCGATAATCTGAATCTCTATATGTCGCGGGTCTTCTACAAATTTTTCAAGATATAAGCCATCGTTACCAAAAGCCGCTCCGGATTCCTGACGTGCAGAGTCCCATGCTGCTTCAAATTCCTCATCTTTCCACACAACCCGCATTCCACGGCCACCACCACCCGCAGTTGCTTTCAAAATTACAGGGTAACCGATTTCATTAGCGATTTTAATGCCTTCTGCTACATCTGTAAGTAATCCTTCAGAACCGGGAATAGTAGGGACACCGGCTTTTTTCATGGTTTCTTTCGCAGATGCTTTATCTCCCATATCGTTTATCTGTTCTGGTGTTGCACCGATAAACTTAATTCCGTAATCTCTGCAAATAGCTGAGAACTTAGCATTTTCGGATAGAAAACCATATCCGGGATGAATAGCATCTGCATTGGTTAACTCTGCTGCAGAAATTATATTAGGAATGTTTAGATAAGAATCTTTACTTGAAGGAGGGCCGATACACACAGCCTCATCAGCAAAACGAACATGCAAACTTTCGCGGTCGGCAGTAGAATACACTGCAATGGTTTTAACGCCCATTTCTTTGCAGGTACGTATAATACGTAGTGCAATTTCGCCGCGATTTGCAATTAATATTTTTTTAAACATGATCTTTATAATGTGCAAATAAACAAATGTGCAGATATCCAGATGATTTGCATATCTGCACATCCACATATCTGCACATAATTTGAATTTATGCTGGTTCTACCAGAAATAAAGGTTGATCGTACTCTACAGGGCTGGAATTCTCTGCCAATATTTTTACGATACGGCCAGAAACTTCTGATTCTATTTCATTGAAAAGTTTCATTGCCTCAATAATACAAATCACCTGCCCTACTTTTATTTCATCACCAACATTAGCAAAGAAAGGTTTGTCTGGACTAGCAGAACGATAAAACGTTCCAATCATTGGAGATTTTACAGTTATATATTTTGAGGTATCTTCTGCGGCTGCAGCTGGTGGTGTTACAACAGGTGCAACAGGCGCAGCCGCAGGAACTGCTGCTGCTTGTGCCGGAGCTACTACCGTAACAGGCGCGCTTGCAAATGTTGGTGGCTGATTAGTCTTTATGGTGATTTTAAAGTCTTTTTCTTCAATAGAAACTTCATTTACACCTGATTTGGAAACAAATCTGATAAGTTCCTGAACCTGTTTAATATCCATTTTTTCCGATTTGGTTGATTGTGATTTCAAAATTCAGAAATAAAACCCGAAAACACGAGTCTTAAATTTTATATTTAATTAGCTGTTATACGCCCACTTTAAGTAAACAGAACCCCAGGTAAATCCTCCGCCAAAAGCAGCAAGGATTAAATTATCGCCCTTTTTGAGCTTCTTTTCCCATTCCCACAAACAAAGCGGGATAGTACCGTTGGTGGTGTTACCGTAACGTTCTATATTAATCATTACTTTTTCGGGGCCTACGCCTGCACGGCTGGCGGTTGCATCAATAATGCGTTTATTAGCCTGATGAGGGACTAACCAAGCAATATCCTCCGATTTTAAATTATTTCGTTCTATTATTTCGCCTGCCACATTTGCCATATTTGTTACTGCAAACTTAAATACAGCCTGTCCTTCCTGGTAAGCAAAATGCTCTTTATTATTAATCGTATCATAGGTAGCGGGTTTTAATGATCCGCCAGCCTTAATATTTAGAAGGTGTTTACCGGAACCATCGCTTTTAAGAATAGAATCTATTAATCCATATCCTTCTGTATTTGGTTCCATCAAAACAGCACCGCAACCATCGCCAAAAATTATGCAGGTTGTGCGGTCTTCATAATTAACGATGGATGACATCTTATCTCCACCAACAACCAATACTTTTTTATGTTTACCAGATTCGATAAATTGTGCTCCGGTTGTTATTCCAAATAAAAATCCTGAGCATGCGGCTTGTAAATCATATCCCCATGCATTAATGGCTCCAATTTTATCAGCAAGAATATTTGCAGTAGCAGGGAAAGGCATATCTGGAGTAGAAGTACAAAAAATAATCAGGTCTATTTCTTCTGCAGCAATTCCGCGTTTTTCCAGCAATCCTTGCACAGCTGGAACTGCCATATCTGAGGTTGCAAGACCTTCTCCTTTCAGAATTCTTCTTTCCTTGATACCTGTTCTGGTGGTTATCCACTCATCATTGGTATCAACCATGGTTTCTAATTCCTGATTAGTTAACACATAATCGGGCACATAACCATTAACCGCTGTAATGGCAGCGTATATTTTTTGCATAATCCTATCTGAATTATTTAAATGCAGAGGTTATTTTTTTAATTAGTTCAGTCTTAATCATGTCTCTTGATAAAAGAACCATGTTCTTAATCGCTTCAGGAGGTGATATTCCGTGGCCAACAATTACAGGAGCATTTACACCAAGAATTGGGCTGCCACCATATTGTTCATAATTAAACTTAGCGAAAAACTCGTCCTTAAACCCTTTTTTCAAAGTAAGGATATAAAATGTTTCTGCAAGCTTTAGCATTACATTACCTGTAAAACCATCGCATACAATAACATCTGCCTTTTCGTTAAACAAATCACGGCCTTCAACGTTCCCAACAAAGTTAAATTTATTGGTTTCTTTCATCAAAGAATAAGCAGCCTGACTTAACAGGTTTCCTTTCTCCTCTTCTTCACCAATATTTATTAAGCCTATTTTCGGATTTTGAATTTCAAGAATATTTTCGGCAAACAAGCTGCCTAAAATTCCAAACTGTAAAAGAGTGTCGGGTTTACAATCAGAATTTGCGCCAACGTCAAGCATAATTCCAAAACCATCTTTAAGTTTTGGGACAATAGAAGAAACCGCCGGTCGACTAACACCTGGTATGGTTTTTACACTAAACATGGCTCCTACAAGCATAGCCCCGGTGTTTCCGGCAGAAGCAAAAGAATCAATCTTTCCTTCTTTTAGCAGACGAAAACCAACACAGATACTTGATTCGGGCTTTTGAGTAATAGCCTTAGTAGGGTGTTCACCCATACCGATAACATCAGTAGTGTGGACAAATTCAACCTTATCAGGATTGAATTTCTGCTCTTTAAAAAAAGGTAGGGCCTGCTCTTTATCGCCAATTAAAACCAATTGTTGATCTGATTCTAATAATTCATAGGCTGCAATTGCGCCCAAAACCGCTGCTTTGGGGGCAAAATCTCCGCCCATTATGTCTAAGCCAATTTTCATTAAAAGAAATTATCTTTTTTAGGTAATGAACCCACCAAGCCATCTGCTTTATGAGCAGGGTTATTGAACAGGCTTATCATGTGCAAGAGTTTTGTTTCTGTATTAGCACATGATGATTTCATACTTGAAAATTAAACTTATCCGATAGAAGTGCTTTCAACTAGTAATTTACCTTTATAATAAAGATTTCCATCAACATTATATGCACGGTGAGGCAAGTGAATTGCACCAGTGGTTTTGCAGGTAAACAAGGTTGGCGCCTCAGCTTTGTAGTGAGTTCTTCTCTTATCTCTTCTTGATTTGGATATTTTCCGTTTTGGATGTGCCATCGTCCTGTTATTTTAATTATCGTTTTTTATATTTTTTAATGCTTCCCAGCGTGGGTCGGCATCGGTATTATCTTGTTCTTCTTTACCAGGCGAAAGCGCCTTTAATTTTTCAATTACCTCTTTATCGCAAAACCTGGTGTTGCCCACATCTTCGCAACGATTGAACAAAGGTACAGCTAAATTAATATACTCATAAATAAGTTGAGCAACATTAATTTCATGTTCGTTCTTTCCGAGTATAATTATCTCATCGGTGTTATCTTCCAGATTCTCATCATCGGAAAACTTTACAATTTGCCGCTCGTTAACTTTCACCAATGTAGGAAAGTCTGAAAGACAAAAATCACAATTCGAAAAAATCTCCCCTTCAATTTTAAACTGAAGTATAAGCATCGTTTCCTGCTTATCCAGCTCCATTTCAACTTTTAACTTCCCATCTTTTACTAATGAATATTCAAACTCATTAAAGAAACGCTCGTCGATATCAAAATCGAACTGATGCTTCCCGGCTTTTAATCCGGTAAATGGTATCTTATATTCCTGTAACGATTTCAAAGCACGGCAATTGAGCCTGCAAAGATAGCTAAATAAACTATTCAGGAAAAGTTTTTTACAAAGCTTTTTTTCTAAGCATTAATATCGTAAAAACAAGCATTAGAGCGTATTACGGCTTAATATGAATGTTCAACTCCTTTTGATTAATCCCTATCTTTAGATAGTTTAGTAATTTTTAGTGGGTTTGCAGTAAGTTCTTCCAGCTCTTTTCTTCGTTTTACAATATTTATTGCCATAAACAAGGCTTCCCTAAATGAACTCTCTGATGCTTCATTTTTACCTGCAATATCGTAACCGGTACCATGGTCGGGAGATGTTCTTACAACAGGAAGTCCCGCTGTAAAATTCACTCCATAATGAAAAGCCATCGATTTGAATGGAATCAAACCCTGGTCGTGATACATGGCGAGCACTGCATCAAACTGCAAATACGACCCATTTGCAAAGAACCCGTCGGCAGAATAAGGGCCGAAAGCAAAAATGCCTTTATCCCGGGCTTCTTCAATAGCAGGTATAATAATTTCAAGCTCCTCTTTGCCTATTAATCCATTGTCGCCGGCGTGAGGATTAAGACCCAACACAGCGATTTTAGGTTTTTGAATCCAAAAATCGCCTTTAAGACTATTGTGCATAAGCTGCAGCTTGGATATAATACTTTCTTTTGTGATGCTTTGCGCCACTTCGGCAACTGGAATATGGCCTGTAACTACGCCAACCTTTAAATCTTCTCCTACCAGAAACATTAACGAGTCCTGAGAATTTGTTTTATGCTGAATATATTCTGTATGCCCCGGAAAGTGGAAGGCCTCACTTTGTATATTGTGTTTATTAATTGGGGCCGTAACCAATGCCTCGGTATTACCGGCAATTAAATCTTCCACCGCTTTATCCAATGACAAGAAGGCGTATTTCCCACCCGTTTCATTGATAATCCCTGGCTCAATTTTCACATCTTCTTCCCAGCAATTAATCATATTGGCTCGCTTAGGATTTACCTGAGCGGCGCTTGGGATAACATTAAAACTAAAATCGTTCATGCCCAGTGCCTTACGGTAAAATGATGCCACCTTGGTATTACCATAAACAATTGGAGTGCAATAATTTAAAATATTGGGATCGGCTAATGTTTTCAAAATGACTTCTAAACCAATGCCATTTATATCACCTATTGAAATTCCTAGTTTTATTTTTTCGCTCATGCGTTCATCAGATACCAGATTAACCGGATTTTTGTGCAAAATAAAGAATTTGAACGGTTCTGCCGTAATCGCATTTAAAGTTTGCGTATTTTGCGACAAAATTCTCTCGTTAATGAGTTCCGTACGCGCTAAAAAACATCTTGGTCAGCATTTTCTAGTCGACAAAAATATTGCTTCGAAAATTGTAGAAAGCCTGCGGCCCGAAGGGAAATATACCCAGGTATTAGAGGTTGGGCCTGGAATGGGAATACTTTCGGATTTTCTTTTGCAAAAAAAAAACCTCGAAACTTCGCTTATTGATATTGATACCGAATCTATTCAGTTTTTAAAAAGAAAATATCCTCAACTGGGTGAAAGATTAATAAATGGCGACTTTCTGGAGCTCAACTTCAAAGCTACTTTTCCAGAAAAATTTGGCATCATAGGTAATTTTCCCTATAATATTTCATCGCAGATTATTTTTAAAATACTTGATAACAGGGACCAGGTGCCAGAAATGGTGGGCATGTTTCAGAAAGAAGTGGCGCAGCGCTGCTCTGCACAAACAGGCACCAAAGAATATGGAATTCTGACGGTTTTAATCAATGCATATTACAAAGTTGAATATCTCTTTACCGTTAAAGCAGGCGTTTTTAATCCGCCACCAAAAGTACTTTCGGCAGTTATTCGTTTAACCAGAAACGAAGTTGAAGAGCTAAACTGCGATGAAAAACTTTTCTGGAAAGTAGTTAAAGCCGGTTTCAATCAACGCAGAAAAACATTACGCAATGCACTGTCATCTATTATTAATAAAGAAAAAATGAACGATGAGCCCATGCTTGATTTACGGGCGGAGAGATTAACGGTGGATGATTTTGTGAAACTGACGAATAAGGTTAGCGATTCCTTATAGCGCTATCTCCTGAAAAGAATACTATTTTTTATATCAATCCCGTTTAAATGCTGACTAAAAAAATCCTGATTGCCGATAAACTTCATTCAAAATTTAAAGAAGAAGCAGAAAAGCTTGGTTTTAAGGTTGATGATCGCCCGGCGATATCCAGAGAAGAAACCTTGAAGATCATTCAGAACTATGAAGGAATAGCTATCCGCACAAAATTTAGAATTGACAAAGAGTTAATTGATGCCGGCATGAACCTGAAATTTATAGCCAGGGCTGGTGCCGGTATGGATAATATTGATATTGAATATACCACACAGAAAGGCATTCAATGCATTAATGCACCAGAAGGAAACCGTACTGCAGTGGCGGAGCATGCTATAGGAATGTTATTGTCGTTAATGAACAACATTCGTAAAGCCGACATAGAAGTAAGAAATGGCATTTGGGATCGTGAAGGGAACCGGGGATTGGAGCTACAAGGTAAAACAGTAGGAATAATTGGCTATGGTTTTATGGGTATGAGTTTTGCGAAAACCCTTAAAAGTTTCGGTGTAAATGTTATTGCTTATGATAAGTATAAGTCTGGCTTTAGTGATGAATATGCGCATGAAGTTAGCATGGAGCAAATTGTTAAGCATTCTGATATATTAAGCCTGCATATTCCCTTAAAAAGAGAAACCCGACAGCTTGTAGATGATGAATACCTGCTTCATTTTAAGAAACCGATCTTCTTTTTAAATACAGCAAGAGGGGAAATTGTTAATACCGGAGCGGTTTTAAGAGCAATAGAGTCTGGTAAAATTTTAGGTGCAGGTTTAGATGTGCTCGAAACAGAAAAATTCCCTGCCCTGACTGAACAATTATGGTATAATAAATTAAAAAATGAGGGCAGAGTAATTCTCAGCCCTCATATAGCTGGATGGACAGTAGAATCCTACCGAAAGATTTCAGAGGTTTTAGCCGAAAAACTTAAAACACTTTCGTTATAATACAAAGGTTCAATTAATTTAATACTACTTCTGGATTGTAATTCATAAATTCTTCGTAGGCTTTGCTTAAATCTTTAACAGAATTAACTTCAAAATTATCTCCCCAAGGGGTCCAGGAGATAAACCTCCGCTTTTTTTCAGACAACGCTTCCGCTTTTTTTGCAGGTTTCGTTTCTTCATAAATACCAAAATTGCCTAAGGTATAATAATTAATTTTCCGGGTTCTATGTTCCAGGAAGTGGGACTTTGTAAGTTTAAAGCCCATATCTTTAAGCCAACCTTTAATGGAGAGAGCATTATTTCGTGTCATTACTATTAGTATTAAGATTCACACTATTATTAATAATCGTTTTATTAACACCCTCATTTACATTCGGTTCTAAATAAATATTTTTTTAACTGGCATTTGTGGATAATTATTGTTGATAACATCAATCGCCCTCAATCAAAGCCCTGGTTTTAGGCAAGCTTCTTGGATAATTTTGTTGAATGAAATAGATAAGTTTTTCCCTGATATAACACCTTAAGTCGAAAGCATTACCTGAATTTGTTGCACTAACTAATGCCCTAATTTCTACTGTATCGGACTTTATATCCGTTACATGAATTACGTTGACTCTTCCATCCCAGAGCTTATTTAAATTCAATAAGCGGGTTAATTCCTGTCTTAAGGGCTCGATGGGTAATGAATAATCAGCATATAAAAAAACCGTTCCAATTAATTCAGAAGAAGTTCTTGTCCAGTTTTGAAAAGGTTTTTCGATAAAATAATTGATTGGAAGAATCAGCCTCCGCTGATCCCATATATTTAAAACCACATAGGTTAATGTAATTTCTTCCACCTTTCCCCACTCGCCTTCAACAATCAGCACATCATCTATGCGGATAGGCTGAGTAAATGCAATCTGAAAGCCGGCTAACAGGTTACCCAAGGATTTTTGCGCCGCAAAGCCTATGATTATACCGCCAACTCCAACTCCGGTAAGTAAACCTGCGCCAATTTTTCGCATATTTTCAAAACTTAAAAGTACGATAGCGATGGTTATTAAAACAATCGACATCACAATAAACTTTCTGATAAACTGTAGTTGTGTTCTAATCTTGCGCTCTTTAAGATTATCCTGCTTGGTATAGTCATATTTATGATAAATTGAATCCTCAATAATTCTTATTATACCGATTAAAATTGCCGCAAAGGCAATAATTAATCCCACTTCTACCCATTTGTCGAAATAAATAATAGATGGCTTACTTAGGCGCATCAGAGGAATCGAAAAATTCAATAACAAAAGCGGGATAAAGAAATAAGCGGCTTTACTTAAACGCTTACTTATCCTATCGATAAGGTAAAAATCAGACCTTTTGTAATAGAAGGCTAAAGCACTCGCAAGCAGATATTTGACAACCAATCCGAGTAAAACAGCCGCAAAAAAAACTATTAAGTTCCAGATAAAATCGGGCAGATTATTTGAAATATTATTTATATAAGTCATATAAAATGATTAATTAGCAATAATTGTACAAATAGAGTTGCTGTTTTTTTGTTTTTACAAAAACAATTGATTCGTCCGGGCATGGCCAGAAGAGCCGTGTTTTCTTGTCAATAATGGCAATTTCAGGTCTCGCAGTCAATCAGTTTCCAATCAATTTCTTAAATCAAAAACAGTAAGACAAGTAAACCATTTAATATATTGGTTAATAAACAGAATGAAGTATGGGTAAAACAATCATTATCTCAAACAGATTACCAGTTAAGATAAGTGAGAATAATGGCGAATTTGAATTAAAACAAAGTGAAGGAGGATTAGCGACCGGATTGGGTTCTATATACAGGCAGGGAAATAATGTATGGATTGGCTGGCCAGGCATTGAAGTAAATTCTGAAAATGAGAAATATGCTGTAAAAAACAAACTTGCAGAAATAAATCTATCGCCTGTTTTCTTATCACAAGAAGATATAACTTTATACTATGAAGGTTTTTCTAATGAAATGTTATGGCCAATTTTCCATTATCATCCAACTTATGCTAAATATGAACAAAGTTATTGGGACAGTTATAAGGAAGTAAATATTAAGTTTAAAAATGCCGTTTTAGAAATAGCCGAACCTGATGATATTATTTGGATACATGATTACCAATTACTCTTATTACCAGGTTTAATACGGGCAGATCATCCTGATATAACCATTGGCTTTTTTCAGCATATTCCTTTTCCAAGCTCAGAGATATTCAGGCTAATTCCCTGGCGTACAGAAATTTTGGGAAATATGCTTGGTGCCGACCTTTTAGGCTTCCATACTTTTGATGATGCCAGGCATTTCAGGAGCGCTGTTACCCGGTTATTGCCAATACAATCTTCGTCGAACGTAATTACCTATAACGACAGGCAAGTGGTAATAGAATCCTTTCCGATGGGTATTGATGATAAGAAATTTGAATCTCTGGCCCTGGACAAGCAAGTAATTGATAACATTGCTGAGTTTAAACTGACATTCGACAACAACAAAATAATATTATCGATAGATCGGCTCGACTACAGTAAAGGTATCTTGCAGCGGCTACAAGCCTACGAACTATTGCTTCAAAACCATCCGGAACATCTTGAAAAGGTTATTCTTTATATGATTGTTGTTCCGTCGAGAGATACGGTGGCCAATTATAAAGAATTAAGAGATGAGATAGACAAAATAGTGGGCAATATAAATGCGCGTTACAGAACATTAAACTGGAATCCCATTCATTATTATTATCGTTCCTTTTCTGTGGATAAATTGTCTGCACTTTATAGCATTGCAGATGTTTGCCTGGTAACTCCCATGAGAGACGGTATGAATCTTGTCTGCAAGGAATATATAGCAAGCCGCACTAACAACACAGGAGTATTAATTCTTAGCGAAATGGCAGGCGCAGCTAAAGAGCTGGTAGATGCGTTAATTGTAAACCCTAATAATATTGGAGAAATCTATGAAGCGATTATTCATGCACTGAATATGGGCTTAAATGAGCAACAGAAAAGAATGAAACAATTACGTGCCGTTGTTTCAAAATTTAACATCAGACACTGGGTAAAAATATACATGGATAGATTAAATGAAGTAAAAGAATTACAGAAATCGATGAAGGCCAAGTATCTTGGCAACCAAAGGCTTACATTATTGGAGGGAGAATATAATAAATCCACTAAACGAGTTATTTTTCTGGATTATGACGGAACTTTAGTAGGATTCCAATCGGATATTGAGATGGCTTTTCCTGACGGAGATTTATATGATCTCATAGACAAGTTATGCTCGGACCCGGCGAACCGAATAATTATTATAAGCGGTCGCAAGCATGAAAACCTGGAGGAATGGTTTGCAAAGCTACCAGTAGATTTGATTGCAGAGCATGGAGCCTGGACAAAGAATCATCAGCAAGAATGGATACAGTTATCCGGTTTAGACAGTCAATGGAAGCAGGAAATATATCCCATTTTAGAAACTTATGTAGACAGAACTCCCGGCTCGTTTATTGAAGAAAAGAGCTATTCGCTGGTTTGGCACTATCGTAAAGTTGAGGTAGGCTTAGGAGAGCTGCGAGCTAACGAGATAATGAACGATTTGCGCTTTATTACAGCAGACCAAGGCTTGCAAATGCTCCCGGGAAATAAGGTTATCGAAATTAAGAACATTGAGGTGAATAAGGGAAAAATGGCTCTTAAATGGCTTGAAGGCAAAGAATATGATTTCATTATGGCTCTAGGTGACGACCATACCGATGAGGATATTTTTAAGGCAATTCCAGCAGAGGCTTTCACAATAAAAGTGGGCAGCAACATTTCTGCCGCAAGGTTTTATTTAAGGGACCCGATAGAGGTTAGGCGATTGTTAAGAGTCATATCTAAAACTTAATGGAGAAGAGAATAAAACCTTCATAAAAGAATATTACCATAAATAACCTAAAAACCGTGGTTGCAATTTGCTGCCACGGTTTTTAGTAAAAAAATTATTATTTTAAGAATTAACAGCTATAAAAATACAGGCTTATCCAGTTTCATTGCGATACGGTAGGCGGCATTCATTAAACCAACATGGCTGTAAGCCTGAGGGAAGTTTCCCCATTGGCTACCAGTATTTTCGTCCACATCTTCGCTAAAAAGCAATAAGTGGTTAGAATACTGAATAATATTCTCAAACTCTTTTATAGCCTCATCCACTCTGCCTACACAAGCCAGCGCTTCAACATACCAAAAAGCACAGATCAAAAAAGTTGTTCTCGGTTTGCCAAAGTCATCAGCATGCAAATAGCGATAAAATAAACCTGTTGGAGTTTTGAGTTCGGCTTCCAGAGCCCTAAGATGATCTTTAGCTCTTTCCGATGCAGGATCCAGATAATTCATTAAAATAAGCTGCAAAGTACTTGCATCTAAATGCGTTCCGCCGGCAGCATTGGTATAAACCTTTCTTACCGGATCATAACAACTCTCAATATGGTCTGCGGCTCTTTGCTGAAGCGCCAGAGCTCGCTCCTCGAGTTCTTTATTTTCGATGGTGCGTGCCATTTTAGCCGCCGCAGCACAACCCGCCCACTGAAAAAGATTGCTGTAGCAATGCACGTTTGCAATATTCCGGAACTCCCAGATTCCGGCATCTTCCTCATCGATTGTTCGTTCTATTTTATGCAGCAGGGCCTCGATCCATTTATCCGAATCTTTCCGCTCTCTGAAAACAAAACGGTGGTCGATGTACAGCGGCATGATAGAAATCATTACCTGGCCATAAATATCATTTTGAATATGCTCTGAAGCCTGGTTTCCAATTCTGACAGGTTTATTCCCTAAATAACCGTCCAGATGTTCCATGATTACTTCATCCAGCTTGCTGCTGCCGTCTATTTTATATAGTGGCTGATATCTGAAATTTTCTGAGACAGAAATTCCGGCCACATAATTAAAATAACGTTCCATTTCTTCGAAATGACCAATATGGTTTAATGCAGAAATAACATAATAGGTATCCCTTAACCAACAAAAACGATAATCCCAATTCCGTCCGCTTCCATCATATTCGGGTAAGCTGGTGGTACTGGCAGCAATAATAGCCCCTGTATCTTCATACTGATGTATTTTAAGCGCCAAAGCTGAGCGGATTACGTATTGCTGATAAAAGGCAGAGATACTTGAATGCTTAATCCAGGTTCGCCAATATGCAACCGTTTCCCTGATAAAAGTTTCAGAAGTACTTATCAAAGGGGCTTCAAGCGGATTTCCGTAAGTTAACACGAGGTATTTCACCTCATTTAGTACAAAATGAGTATCTTCTGACAGATAACTGATCGGAATATTCGTAGTCAGGCGAATAGTATCATCGCAACCTTCGTATTCTATGTGATTGCTGCCGCGATGTGGCCTTAATTTCCGTTTTCCATAATCGCAAACCAAATCACATTTAACCCTAATCCTTGGATTACCCTCAATGGGTTCTATCTTCCGAATCAACATCAATGGTTTAAAGAAGCGCTCGTATTGCTGAAACCGCGGAGCTACATCTACAATGCGGTACTTCCCACTTTCACAGGTTATTTCAGTACATAATACATTTGTATTTTCGAGATAAAACTGATTGGAAGTATACTCTCCGGATGGAAGGATCGAAAACTCGCCACCCTTTTCTTTATCCAGTAAAGAGCCTAAAATAAATGAGCTATCGAAGCGGGGCCAGCAAAGCCACGAAATATTAGTGTTTTTATGAACATGTGCCAAGAAGGCGCAATTACCGATAATTCCGGTTTGGTACAAATGTTTATCCATTGCTTTAATTACATAACAAACGGAAACAAGTTTTAAAATTTTATAAAGATGGTCTTAGAGTAAGATGAAAGGGCACTTCCTGATGCGTTCTACTATTGTCTAAGATCATTTTTGCCGCTATAGCACCCATTTGCTGAAAGTCTGTAGAAACTGTTGTAATTCCGTTTAAAATAATTTTTTTAAGCGGCGTTTCGTTGTATGATATTACACCCACCTGCTTACCAACTTTCATTTTTAAGGATATTATCTTTTCGATTAGTTTCACCAAATCATCTTCCATTAAATTGATATAAACTTCACCTTCTTCAATTGGCTCGGTATCAATGTCACTGATAATTTTATGGTTAAAAGCATACTGCTGGCAAAACCGCATCAAGCCCTTTTTGATTTCTTTTGGATAATAGCTTTTGTCGGGAAAAATAAGCTTTATAGTATGATACTTACTTAAAACATCTTTTGCCTGCTCGAGAGCATTATAAATATCGGCTTCGAAGTTTTCATATACGGCTGCGTATTCGCCGTCAACTCCAGGAATTTTTTTGTCCAGCAGTACCAGTTTTTCTTTCGGAATGGTATTTATAATTTCATAAGCATTTTCGCCACCTTCGATAAAATGAGGAACCACAATATAATGCGAATATCCTTGCATTTTATCTGCAAGCATCTTTTTAAATAACTTAAAGTCGTTATTATAAATGTAAAAATCTACAGCAACATGATCGCCTAAAGCAGCAATAAAGGCATCATATACTATCTTTTTATGCGAGCTTAGCTTATTAAAAAACATACAAATACGAAGCGTTTGCCTGAAATCTGTACTTGCTATATAATATCCCTTACCCGGAATTGATGCTAAGACACCAATTTTCTTTAAATATTTATATCCCTTTTCAGCGGTATCTCTGGAAATCTCTAATTCATAGCTCAATTCATTAATAGAGGGAAGCATATCGTTTTTATTGATTTTGCCTATTTCTATAGCCGTTAGGATGGAATTAGTTAATTGAAGATACTTTGGAGTAGCCGAATATTCGTCGATATAAATAAAATCAAAAAACTTAGCCGACTTTATTGAGGATGCTTTGGACATAATCTACTAAAATAGTAAGTTTTAAGTATAAAATGAATTTAATATGGCATAGATTAATTACCGAATTAATATAATTAAACAGGCGGTTGCTGTGCAGCATTAAAAACTTTACTGAAAATAAAGCACCTAATGTCGTTAAAAGTTCCTGCCTGCGCCTTAGATTAGCGGGCCATCTGCCACTTATATTGTCAAGTGCTAATGTCTGATATATTATTATCTATCTTTGGAGTTTGTTTAATGCATTTGCCCGGATTGCTGTAACGAAGCGATTAATAATGAGTATGGTTGGTTACTTTCAATCTCAAATAATTTAAATCAGATTTTAAATCTTTATTAGAATGAGATGCTGTTTTAGAGCCAAACACACGTAATGTTCCGCGCGCTAAAGTAATTACTTCTTCGGCTCCTCTGCCGGTAAAATCGAACATATGGAATACACCATCGGGGAAATATAAATCACCTTCGCCCTTGTCATTAAGCCTGAATTTATACCAGAACACTTCGGGTTTGCCCTTACCCTTCCAATTGCCGGTAACAAAATCGGGATTGCCATTTAAGGGATATCCTTTGGGCCACATCGATACCAGGTTCCCTTTGTTATCAAACCAAAAAAGCTGACTTGAGAGTCCGGCCTCTGAAGTTTGTTTTAAGCCGTAAGTTCTGCCACCAACTACAACCTGCGGAGCCGGTACATTTTTCAGGAAATCTCCTACCTGTATTTGCTGACTATGCTCTGCAACATTCTGCCAGATAATTTCCTTAGTCATAGCATTGATAGCGTAAACGCCGGTTTCGCTGTTTGAAATTACAATATCCAGCTTTCCGTCTTTATCTATATCAGCAAACTTATAACTATCTGCGTGGTCATGGTTATCATCCAGCAGATCAAACCTGTTCCATACCTCTTTTCCTTTAGAATCGAGTAATAAGGAACCTACTAATACTTCGTCAATATTATCTTTATTTAAATCTATGGGATAGATATAATGTCCGAGATTATCCTTTTTCCGATTCTCGGTGTGTTGCCAAAGTATCTCTAAATTGGCATTATAGGCATTAATATTTATAGCTCCTCCATAATCAGTAAACACCACAAGTTCATTCGGTGCATTTTTGGTTAGCTTGGCAATGGCAAGCCTGAAATTATTATACACATGTGGCAAAGGCTTGGTTGGCCATTCAATTTTACGAATTATTGTTCCTGTTCTGCCATCAGCAATAACCAGCCATTCCTTATTATCAATAAAACGCCAGTGTACAATTTCTGCGTTTCCATCCTGATCAAAATCCCATATTATTCCGGGAGCTTCAAACTCAGCACGTAAACGTGTATTTTCTTCAGGAGCTTTCCATGACCACAATTCTTTACCCGAATTGTCAAAAACAGTGGTAGTCCAATCAGAACTTATAGCCATAAAATCAGTTTTTTTATCGCCATTTACATCGCCAAACTTAACCGTATTGGTATTCGGAATTTTATATTCCTTTATTAGTTCAACATCAGAATTTAACTGGAAAGGTTTAATCTCTGCTTCTGTAAGATTTGGATTTGTACTTAAAACTAATACATCTACCACCGGCGAAGGATTTATGCGAGTGATCTTTATATCGGTTAACCCTTTCTTTAGCTCAAAAGCCCCGGCCTTTTGCCAGGATAAAGCTTTTGTCCCAAAAGTTTCAGAACTAACTTTATCACCTACAGATACTTTAAACCCTCGGTTTTGAACACCCTGGCTTCTTATATATAAATAATAGTTCCCATTTGCAGGCACAGTAATTTTGGCAATTAAATTAGTGCTGGAATTAAGCACCAAAGCTGTGTTGTTAAATAACCAATCCACACCTAAAGCACCTGCATCTGTTATGACGTTATTTTTAGGATTTCTGTCTAAGAAATCGGATGCAGGCACTATTATAGTGCCTGGCATAGTTACCGGATTATTTAACTTTTGAGCATAACTATGGGAGTTAAAAAGTACAGTGGCGATAAGGATGAGCTTTTTCATTAATTATTTTTTATAAGGCGTAATTATAACCGGCCCCACTAAGCCTGAAGGCTGAGGCTTCCAAACGGCGGCATTAAAATCCTGGTAATTAATATTTACAAAATTAATTTCATGGTACTTTCTCCATTGAATGCCTTTTTTATCCATATCTCTAATCCGGTTAGCCATTAGATTTGCGACTTCAATTTTTATAGTATTCTTCCCTTTTTTAAGATACTTTCCGATACGGGCTTGAAATGGAATACTCCATAAAATTCCGGCATCTTGCCCGTTTACCCAAACTCTTGCACTTTCATCTACCTGACCTAAATCAAGAATGTATTCATCGCCTTTCAACTTTGGCATTTTAAAAGTAATGCTGTATTCGGCTCTGCCTGAATAAGCAATAGCTGCACTGTCTCCCATTTCTGTCCAGGAAATTAGCTGACTAAGCTTTTTATCTTTAGGAACAACAGGGCCACCGTCCGTAAAATGAAGGTTCCAGTTTCCTTTAACTTCAATTGGTGATAAAGCTTTATCCAAATAATTCCATACTGAAAGATTATTGGCTGCATTTGTGGTTTTAAGAATAAGCGCTTCGCCGGAAAGCAACTGTACTTTTACATTCGTAACATCTCCTGTTTGAGTACTCTCGGCCAAACCAGCGTTACCGGTTTGGGGATCCAAAATTATTACTGCGTTTGCTTTTACATTTAAAGGAATATTAGTATCAATTGCATTTGCAGTATGATTGACGAGGTAATAATATTTTTCATTTCCAACCTGACGGCGCAAAAATTTAAGTCCGGTACCGGTTAATTTCTCCGCTTCAATTCCTTTAAAATGTAATGCTTTTTGAATATCTGAAGAAAGCAATATTTGTCCCGCACCAGTTTTAAATTGCTTGATATCATTTCCTGCATCAGTAAATACAAGGCCGGAGATTATTTGATATAATTGTTCTCTTCGGGCATCCAGCTTATTTAGTCCTGGAACATCACGTGGCAATTGTTGTATAATAACTGTAGCACCTCCTTTTGCTAAATCGATTGCCTTTTGTAATGTTTCGATCGGCATATATTCTGCTTTAGGAATAATCAGGGTTTTATATGGAGCGGCATTAGTTGAAGTACTTATATCACCATTTACAGCAGATGCATTCTTCAATAAATTATCGGAAATAAAATCCAGTGAATAGCCTGTTTCCTGTAAAGATTTTACATTTTTATAAAACTCTGTTGGATGCAGCCAAACATCTACGTCATGTACCTTAAGTGGCATATCCATTCCTTTTGGATTATTCCACGCATCATACACAGGCCAGTACACCAATAATTCATTATCCGATTTTCCGGATTGAAGTATCGATTGAACCCTGGTAATATAGGTGTTTAATCCCGGAAGATGTGCCCACCAGCTATTTGCCGGAACAAAGTTTACAGAAGCATAAAACAGCCATCCCGGAAAAGGAATATCTTCCGGAGAATATGTTGTTCCATGGAAAAAAGTATGATTTACGCCAGACAAGAAAACCTGTTCTAACTCTGGCTTAGTTTGAGATAAAGAGGTTTTAAAATGTTCTGTTAACCAGGTAAAGGTTTCGCTGGAAACCAGGTTTTTTCCGGTTACATGTGCTGCAGAAGAAGCAAACTTCAGCATAATCGGATCAGGATCTACATTTCTGATATCGGCGCTATCGCGACGAAGACCGGGAATCGGGAAATAGCTGGACCCAAAAGTTTCGCATTCCGGAATATCTACGGCAGCATATAAATCCAGTAAGTTACCTGGAGAACCATGAGCCTGGTTTTTTGAGATACCATTGTACTTATGTGTCCAGTTTGTCCATGGAATAGTAAAATTATGCAGCAACATTTCTGCCATTGTTTCGCGATAATCTGACTTTAAACGGGCAATTTCCGGACTAGATTCTTTACTCACTAAATCACGGATATGCAGACGCAAATCATAACCCCGTCTTGTTTTAAATTCATCGAAGAAATTAGAGGACCAATCAGCACCATAAACTTCATAACTATCGTTATAGAATGCTCTTACATTCGGTTTATTGCTAGCAAAAACTTTGTCATAACGACTTAAGTATTCGTCTAGTGCCGGCCTCGAAAGATGGTTTAAAGTAAACCCTTCACCACCAGGAGCTGCTCTTTTAACCATCTGACGGGTTTTACCTGTAAAAGCGGCGTAGATATCCCAATTACCAGATGTTGGTTTCCAGCCAAGGTTTCCATCTTTATCTACCTTATCTAATAGCTGCAAAATCTCGCCATTGGTATTGTATGCAGTAACAGATTGCAAACGCGTTACGCCCGCTTTGGGATCGGTTACTATGATCTTTTCGGCAAGGGCTTTACCTGCAGTTAGTTTGTAATTTTGAACAATTAGCCTGGATGCTGCATGTTCTGCAGGCACCTGCGGCCCTCCAAAAGGCCAGCCTGTTCCGTTGGTTAAATCTACACCCATACCCAAGCTTCCTGCAGTTGCCGTGGTATGGTTCAGCATCTTCATCCACTCCGGAGAAAGGTATTGAAGATAGCGGCTTTCATAACCAATAGCACCATAAATTGGAGCTATTTCTACCCCGCCAAAACCAGCATTGCTATAATTATTTAAAAGCGACGATATATTTTTCTCATCCACAGCGTTTCCCATCCACCACCAGCGGGTCCATGGACGTGTTTCCTTTTTAACTTCAGGCCAGAAATTAGATTGTGCCTGTAGATTACTAAAAGTTGTTACAAGCGCTGCAACCAGAATGAGGATATTTTTTCTCATTGAAATAATTTGAAAAGAGTGTAAAATTTACAAGAAAGATTCAGGCGATTGAACGCCTGAACTTTCTTTTTAATCCATATGGAAAACCTCAGTAAGAGGTATACTTACAGGTGAATTATCTGGATTTGAATCCATAATATCGGCCATATAGGCCCACCATTTTTTTACAATTTCGGTTTGCCCCAAGTCTTGTGACGATTGTGCGCCATCCTGCTGTTGAACCGCAAATAAGAAATTGGTTTCTTCATCAAGAAAAATGGTATAATCGCTTATTCCATTTTCTTTCAGAAGAGCTTTCAGTTCAGGCCAGATTTCATCATGGCGCTTTTTATATTCATCTTTGAAGCCAGGTTTAAGCTTCATTTTAAAGGCTAGTTTCATATTTTTCCTATTTGTTTTGTATAAATTTCTGCCTCAATAATACTTAATGTTCCTTTGGCATTCGCATCGTTTCTGGCAACCCCATCATCAAGCTTTTTGCCTCCCATCTCTACCCCAATTGATGAATCGTCTTTAGCAGAAGCTTCATTGGTTAATTGGATAGTTACCGTTTTCCCCTTTACAGGCTTACAAATCAAGGTACAATATCCTAATGATTTAGGTGTAATTCCATTAAAAACTTCTACGCCATCGACCAGGATTTTAACCGGGTAGCTACGGGTTCTGAAATTATTTAATTTTAACGTTACTTCATCTATCACCGCTGCATCAGCGAGCGTATAAGTAATCCAGGCAGTAGAAACCTTTCCGTCATTTACCCAATCAGACAGTTCATTATCATCAAAGCTCGCAGCTGCCTGATCTGCATTAGCACCTGCAGTTGCAGAAACTATTGGAAGAGCAACTCTTGATGGCTTAAATGATGGGCCGGAAGGCGTCGGTCCGCGTTTCAAATTTGATTTTAATCCATCGTATGGCATATCAAGTGACAAGCCATTTGTAACTTTAACAGGAACAGATTTCAATGCAATTGTTGCTGATTTTAATCCTTCTGACTTTGCAGATAACACAATTTGTCCTGGCTTTGTAGTTGAACGAATAATTACACGGTTAACGCCTCCTTCCACCGGAAGGCTTCTTGCCAGAATATAATTATCTGGTCCCTGTGCTAAGCCACCGCGCCATTCCGCATCACCTTCAAGCGTAAAATCAATCATGTTTAAAGCAGTAGGACAGCGATTTCCATTTGCATCTACTACTTCTATCTGCGCCAAAGCAACATCTGCACCGTCGGCTTTTAGCCCGGTTGGAGAGTTTTGAACAGTTAAACGTAATCCTACAGGTTCACCGGCAGTTTTTATTTCAGCTTCAGATTGTTTCTTATTTTGGGCATCGTATGATACTGCTTTGATTGTTCCAGGCTGCCACTCAACATTCTTAAAGGTAAACGCAAAGCCATCCTTACGTTCCCCAAAGCCTTTGGATTGTTCATTGATAAATAACTCTACCTTTTCTCCGCTTGATATTACATAAACATCCTTTTTGGTTCCTGGCTGATAGTTCCAATGTCCGATAATGTGAGTGCTGTGCTTTTCTACCTCAACCCAACCATCCCACATTACTTTATGTGCATAAAATCCATCTTTCGGAATTCTTAAAGCATCTACTTCACCACTTCTGCGGTAATTTTCTGAGCCGCGGAAATGGGTATTTGAATCAGAAAAGATAATATTTACACCACCGGCACTTACACGCTTGCCAGTTCCAGGGCGTTCTTTCCAGAATTCATACCAACGGGCAACACTTTCCAGTGCATGCGAGTCCTGGTTACGGTTATATTCCTTTGCCGGAGCATTTCGGTATAAAGGACCGTCGCCATCTTTATGAAAGGGCGGCGAAAACTCATCCCAATATTTACGCAGTCCTTCATCGCGGGAATATTCTGTGGCCCACATAGGAATGTGTGCGCTTTTGTTTGTGTATAACATCTCACCGCCGTATTCTGCAACTTTACTATCCAGCATTTCACGGGAACCGATTGCGCGTCCGCCATTCGGGTCATATTTATCTTTTATGGCTTTCATTTCGGCCATGTGCTCTTCGCTGATAGATTCGTTTCCAGATTCGTAAAATAAAATACTCGGATTGTTACGGTTATAAATGATTGCATCGCGCATTAATTGAGTGCGTTGCAACCAGCGTCCGTCCTGTACATCTTTCTCAGCATCTCCGGCAGGCATTGCTTGTATTAAGCCCATTCTGTCGCAGGATTCAATATCCTGTTTCCAGGGTGTAATGTGCATCCAGCGTACAAGATTTGCATTACTTTCTACCATTAAGCCGTTGCTGTAATCGCTCATCCAGGGTGGTACGGATAAACCTAATGCCGGCCATTCGTTACTGGTACGTTGTGCATATCCTTTCATCAGCAACACCCGATCATTCAGGTAAACCATGCCATCCTTAAATTCTGTTTTACGGAAACCGGTTTTAGTACTTACTTCATCAACTACTTTTCCATCTATTTTTAGCCTAGTATTTACGGTATACAGATAGCCGTAGCCCCAGCTCCAAAAGTTAACATCTTTTAGCGCTGCACTTGCATGTATAGTTTTGGTTTCGCCTGGTTTGATACTGCTTCTTTCGCCGTTGAATACTTTTACTACTTTTCCATCTAAATCTTTTACTTCAACTTCATACTGGAAGGTTTTTGAAGCAGAATAATCATTCTTAACTTCAGCCTCGGTTACAACGGTTGCTGTTTTATTTTGAATATCAAAATCTTTAGCATACACATAAACGCCTGTAGTTTTTAAGAAAGAATATAATGGGAGTGTTTGATACAATTTATCAGACACATGCAACCAGGAATTTTTAGGCAAACCGCCATAGTTGGCATTAAAATTCCTGTCTGACCATTGAAATTTAATCTTCGTGGCTTTTTCCTGGTAATCCCATGCATTATCTATCCGCACTGCAATAACATTTTCAGCGCCTTGTTTGATTAAATCGGTTACGTCAAAACCAAAACCCATTGCACCATTTTCATGAAGGCCTATAAACTTCCCGTTAAGATAAAATTCTCCGGCCTGACGAACACCTTCAAATTCAAGGAATACCTTCTTTCCTTTATCCGATGCAGGAAGTTTAAAACTTTTGCGGTACCAGACAATTCCTGTAGAATGTTCTGCAATATTTTTTTTAAAGGCATCGTCCTCGTTCCAGGCATGCGGTAATGTTACCGATTGCCATGAAGCATCATTAAATCCCGGTGCTTCGGCACCTTTAGCATCCCCTACATAAAGCTTCCATCCAGGATTGAAATTATATTTTATTCGCTGTGCGTTTACAGTATTTGAAAGAAATACCAAAACTGGGAGAGCGAATAATAGACTTAGTTTCTTCATCAATAATTTACAATTAATTCAATATTAGATTTATTGGTTCCAGTAGTTTCTACGTAAACAGCATTTTCCTTTTCATCATAGAAGTGCGCCCTTTGCTGAAAAGGCAGATTGTGCCTGTGTGAAAAAGCAATTAACACGATGGCAAAAGAATAGAAGCAAGCTTATCATTTAATAATGGTTCCTGTACTGAAAAGAAGCTGTTTCAAAGTTCGCTACGCATTATCCGAATCTTTGAAACAGCTTCTTTTTAAAATCTATTTTTTCATTTTATAGACTTCAGTTCCGGCTAGCAAAAAGCAGCCTAATCCATAATCTTCAAAATCTGGCTTACTTGTATAACTTACCGGCTGACCATCCTTAGGTTCTTTACCTGTTCCTTGTAAATAACCCAGAAAGCCATTTTTATGCACCGCTTCTTTTGACATTGCATTCCAGGCTCTAACAATAACTGGTGTGTAAAGGTCTTTACTTAACACTCCATTATTAACGCCCCAAGCCATTCCGTAAACAAACAAGGCTGTTCCTGAAGTTTCCTTGCCACCAAAATTATTAGGATCGTGTAGACTTACATTCCAGAAACCATCTGCACGCTGAATTGGAATAAGAGCCGTCATCATATCCTGATAATCCTGCATATATTCTGCATAGTGTGGATCTGATTTTGGCAACATATCGAGTGTGCGCACCAAAGCTGCCACTACCCAACCATTCCCCCTCGACCAATAGCAATCCTGTCCGTTTGGCTCTTTATAAGGGGGAACAAAATCTTTATCCCTCCACCATAATTTATCTTCAGGATTCCAAAGTCCATTGCCGCCATGTTTCGTTTTAGAATAATTGTATAACTCATACATTTTATCAAAATATCTGGAATCGTTATAAAGCACACCTAATCTTGTAAATACCGGCATCGACATTTGCAATGCATCTATCCACCACCAATCATCTACTTTACTGCTGGCCAGCATACCGTCAATTCCGGTTTTAATATCGCGTATACGCTCTTCTTTTTTATCAATAAGATAAAGGTCGATATAAGTTTGCCCGCAGGTCTGGTCATCAGCATTCTGGCGCTCCCTTGCAATACCGCTTCTCATTCCCCAATTATGTTTTTCGCCCCAATCTACAGCATAATCGTAATATACTTTTTTTTTCTTCGCTTTTGGATCTACACGATAAAGTTCCATCAGTCCCTCATAATATACCCCGCGGGTCCAGATATTACTAGGCCTTTCTCTATTAGTAATTATAGATTTCCCAGGGTCAGGCCATGCATTCATAAAATACTGATTAGTAAGACGCATTTGCTTAAGTACAGCCTGTTTCTTAGGGAGTTTTTGCGCATTTGCTTCAGCACACATCGACGCTATCAGGAGAATAGCAACCGCTTTAATACACGAACGAAAGTTTATCATATCTATTTATTTGGTGTTTAGAAATTGTTTAAGAGGATTGTTTTTTAACCCTTTTAATCCTTCAATTATTGATTGAGCATTAAGTTCTGCACCTGCTTCTATGGTATGGGTACCATCTGTTGTATTGAAGTATGTTGCGCGTACTTTCTGTTCGCCTTCCAGATCATATTTGTCGGAAGTTATTTTATTCAGATCTATAAAGTAGGCTCCGCCCTGTTCGGCAGCTTGTTCTGCCCATTGTCCATAGCTATCAACCGAACGGTTTATCTTTCCATTAGCCCAGCTATTACGTGGAATTAATGAGCAAACAATAGGCGTTGCACCTTTTGCTTTTATATCTAAAATAAACTTTCTGATATACCAACCATAAGAATATACTTCCTCCTGCTGCTTTGTTAGAGGATTATAAATTACTTTACTTTCATTACCATTACCTCTGATGGTGCCCCTGGCTCGGGCAGAATCATCTAAGGGACTGCTGTCATTGTGCCCAAATTGCATCATTACGTAATCACCTTTCTTAATTTGCGGAAGCACGGCTGCCCATCTGCCACGATTCATAAAAGTACGGCTGCTTGTTCCGCCCAAAGCTTCGTTTTTAACAGCAATTTTTGTGGTATCAAAATAAGAAGCTATTAAATCGCCCCAGCCCCAACGGCCGCCATCACCCATCCCTTTGGCATGCTTAACGGTAGAATCGCCAATTAAAAAAAGTGTAGGCTTTCGCTCAGGTTTCACAACCAAGCAAGAAGAGATAATTGCTAGTGCTACAAATAAAGCCAGTTTATAATATTTTTTCATCGCTTTGATATAATTAAATAGAGCCTAACCCATTTGCAGGGCAGACTCTAAATGTATTTGTTGCTAATTTAGAAACTTAACGTAAATAACCAGCCAATGGCAGTTCTTTATGCAATTTTATTCCTTCGGCCACAGATGCTGCATTAATAGTAGCACCAGCCTCGTTGGTATGTGTGTGGTCGCCAGGAAATAATTCTTTCACTTTATCGGGGCCCATCGCATCATATTTATCAGCTGTAATTTGATTCAGATCTATAAACGTTACACCTTCCAATTCGGCGGCCTCTTTGGCCCATTTTCCAAAATCATTATTTGCTCTCAAAACCTTACCATCTTTCCATTGGTTTCTTGGAATCATAGAAAGTACAATAGGTGTCGCACCTTTTGCCTTTGCTTCTTTTATAAACTTACGAAGGTATGAGCCATAAGTAAAAACAACTTCTTTAGTACCATCTGGCCATATTAATTCTTTTGTTTCATCACCCATCCCTCTCAATACTCCACGGTATCCGTTTCTGGTAGTATCTGGTGCGCTACCTTCATTATGTCCGAATTGCATTAAAACATAATCCCCAGGTTGCAATGTAGATAGAACTTTTTCCCATCTTCCTTCTTTTATAAAAGTACGGGTACTGCGTCCGGCCATTGCCTGGTTATTTACATTTATTTTATTGCTATCCAGGAAATTGATAAGCATAGAGCCCCAGCCAGCCTGCCCTTTTCCTGTATTCCGAACCGTAGAATCTCCTATAATATAAATGGTTGGCTTATTTTGGATATTAAAGGCAGTTACAAGTAAAACAATAGCCAATGTAGCCGGCCAGAATTTTCGAATAATTGATTTATGATTCATAGTACTACTAACGTATTATTTCTTTTTAGGCTTAACTACTACAATATTTGGTTTTGGAGCTTTCTTCATATCTTCGCCAATATAAAAGCTTGGATGCGGAGGCTGATTATAAGCTACATTTTGCCAGGCGATTGCCATACGATATTGTGAATCGTGCATTAAAGTATACAATTTATGTTCTGTAGGAATAGTTGTTGTATAAACTCTTAACTCCTTATTATCAGTAGTTCTTAAAATTACTTCCTCTCTCCAATCCCCTAAAATATCTGCGCTTAACGCTGGCGTAGATTTAGTGCCATTATTTGACGTACATCCTTCAAATGTAAATATACGTCCTACTCTATATTTATCAATTGCGTTCCCGTTAAGTAATTCGCGAGTTAAATCGCCATCCCACCAACATAAGAAATTTGTTGAAGGTGGATTTGGACCAATTATGTCTCCCTTCAAATTTAGCAATCCTTTTGAACCAGAAAACCACATTTCTGCTCCTGGATTTGTAGGATCGATATTAGCAGCAACTCCACGTCCTACATCTATATCTTTGCTTCCAGTCCATAAAATTTCACCGGTCCTGGCATCGTACAATGCTGCCCCAGCACCCGTTGTACCATCCTCAATTTCATGGACTCCAAATGCTTCTAAACCGGGACGCGTAGGGTCTAAATCAGTAACGTGAAGTGCATCACCATGACGAAGCCCAGTTGTAAACAACCCTTTTCCATCATGATCCACAACCATGGAACCATAAATTATTTCATCCTTACCGTCGTTATCTACATCGGCAATACTTAAGCCATGGTTTCCCTGGCCAGAATAAGGATTCTCTCCATCCTTGCTATCAAATACCCAACGCGATGTTAATTTTCCGTTACGGTAATCCCAGGCAGCAATTACAGTTCTTCCGTAGTATCCGCGAGCCATAATTACACTTGGAAGCTTCCCGTCCAAATATGCTGCTCCTGCAACAAATCTATCTACTCTATTTCCCGTGCTATCTCCACCGCCATTTCCGCCATGACCGTTCCATCCATTTAAAGGATAACGGTTTGGTATATAATCTGTAGTCGCTAGCGCTTCCCCGGTTTTACCGCTAAAAACAGTAAAGTATTCAGGGCCATCCAGGATTTTCCCATATAAAGTATGTCTTGGCGGTACGCTTAAGTTTCTCCAATCCTTGGTTGAATCACCAATTACTTTTCCTTTTCCATCAATAGTTCCATCGGCAGTTTTGCAGGCAAATTCTGCAATACCGTCGCCATCCATATCTACCACTATAAATTGAGTATAATGTGCGCCTTCGCGGATGTTTTTACCAAGATTTATTTCCCAAAGCAAAGTTCCATCTAATTTATACGCTTGAAAAATAGGAGGATCTGTAAGGCCTGGTGAAGGAGTATCTCTGCTTACTCCCGTTTGATGTAAAATTATTTCATACTCTCCGTCGCCATCTAAGTCTCCTACCGAGGTATCATTTGGAGTATACCCCGGGATGGTTTTTAAAGGGATTGAAATATATTGCTGAACGGGCGCATTAGCCGGCAAAGTAAAGGATTCCCCTACTTCTGTTTCCTTTCCACCCTTTACTACTTTCACAAAGTATGAGTTCGATTTTGTATTGTCAGCATTATCGTCAACAAAATTTGTACTTGTAGAAATTGGAGCCTTATTTAATTTCACAGCTTTTGCTCCGCCTGTGGAGCGATATACATTAAATGAAATATCTTCAGGATCTGTGCCGAGCATTCGCCATCCCAAATAGACTTTATCTCCGCCCTGATTAATTGCGATGGTACCTCTGTTAAGATACTCCATTTGCCGCTTTTGAGCGGCGGCTGAAAATCCTGAGAGAACTAATAAAACCAGGATTAAATTAATTGATAAAATTCTATTCATATGGTTACAAATGGTAATATAAAATAAGGAATTTAAACAAGGCTAACCGTCATGCACCATCATGTACACATTTCCGCTTATTCAAAAAAACTATGTTTAAAAGCATTAGAGAAAGCTTTTTTAGAATATCGAACAATATGGAGTAATACACATGTTACATTTCGATCTATTGATTTACAATGAATAGCCGGTATACCTGATATACCAGCCATGACCTGCTGTAAAATGCTTTTATTTGTTTTGATCTGACGGCCGGTATAAACATTCTAATCTAAAATCAGGCATTTATTACTTTTTGACTTTTAAGGAAACTTTTCCGGGAATTAATCCTTCCGCAAAAGCCTCAATCGTTATTGTCCCCTTGCGTGCATTAGCCTGAATAATTGCCATGACTTTTCCATTATTGACATGCCGCTCGGTTCCTTTATATGATTCTGTACTGGTTACAATCCCATTATCCAAACCGTTTAAAATTCCCTGACCTGACACCTTAAATGCAATTTCCGAATCTGTATCCGGGCACACAATACCATTTTCATCGACAATAGCCGCAGTAACAATTGCCGCGTCGTCGAAATTATTGGTAAGACGAGATTGATCTGCCGTAAGTGCAATTCTGATTGGCTTACCAGCAGTTTTGAGCTCATGAGCGACTGCAATTTTACCTGCATTTTTTCCGACCGCCTTAATAGTTCCGGAGGCAAAAGCAACATTCCACGTAAATGGCGAAGCATTTTCTGCCAGAGGCTTGGTTCCTAAAGATTCCCCGTTAAGAAACAGTTCTACTTCATCACAATTACTATATACCTGCACACGCTCCTCTTTGCTGCTTAAATCCGCCGGGGTCCAATCAGACAGCTGTTTCCCAGAGCCTGCATTTCTTGCAATTCTAACCATTGGCTTGTCAGACCACCAGCTTTGGCGCTGATATCCTATCGGTTTTATTTCGCCAGTACGTTCAATTAATCCCTGTCCGCTTCCAATTGCCGGCCAAACGGCCTCGCCCAAATAATCAATACCAGTCCATAAAAATTGTCCGGACATAAATGGATTGTCTCTTAATGTTAACCAGGTATCAATAGTATGTCCGTTTTCGGTACCTATAACTTTACGTTCAGGTTTCGATAAATGCGCTTGTACCAATTCGCTCTCACGATAATTCTGGCCCACAACATCCATTAATTCAACAAAGCCATTATCATATACTTTTGCCGAATTAGGACGAAATAAGGCCATAGTAACCGGACGGGTTCTATCCAGCTTATGTATCAAATCGCGCTGATCAGTAAAGATTTTAAAACCTGCAGGGCTATTCAAATCATCGCGGATTTCATTTCCTACACTATAAATAATAATGCTTGGATGGTTGCGATCGCGCATTACAATATCCCGCGTGTCTCTTTCCCACCATTTATCAAAAAACAGGTTGTATCCATTTTCTCCATTCGACTTCCGTGCCCGCCAGGTATCAAATGTTTCATTCATTACCAATAGGCCCAGTTCATCACATAAATCATAAAACTCCGGAGCCATAGGATTATGTGCCGTGCGAATTCCATTTACGCCCAACTCTTTTAAAGTAATGAGCCGCTTTCTCCATATCGAGGCTGGAACAGCAGCACCTACAGCACCGGCATCGTGATGCAGGCAAACACCTTTGATCTTTAAGTTCTTACCGTTTAAATAGAATCCCGTGGCTGCTTCAAAACCAAAATCCCGTATTCCAAACACCGTAGTTTCGTCATCAAGAACTTTTTTTCCGAAAAGAATTTTTGTAACTGCTCTATAGCGGTTAGCCTTATCAATATCCCAAAGCTGTGGATTAGAAATTAAAACATTTTGTTCCAAATCTGCCGACTTTCCTGCCGAGATAGTTTGTGATGACTGCAAGGTCTTTACAGCTTTTCCATTAGGACCAAGTATTGTCGTTTCTAACGTAATTATCTGACTGGAAGAAGATTCGTTTTCGACACTGGTTTTAATATGTAACGAAGCGGATTTGTCGCTGACATCTTTTGCTGTAACAAATACTCCCCATTGGGCCACATGAACCGGATTTGCAGCAATTAAACGTACATGCCTGTAAATCCCACCTCCTGTATACCATCTTGATGCTGGCTGAACTGAATTATCCGCACGAACAGCAATAACATTTGGCTTGTCAGAAAGTATATAAGGCGTTAAATCATATCGAAATCCAATATATCCATTTGGACGATGGCCCAGTAGATTTCCGTTAATCCAAACATCGCTATTGGCCATAATACCATCAAATTCGATGAAAATTTTCTTATCTGCATGGGCCTTTGGAATAGTAAAACTTTTACGATACCAGCCAATACCCGATGGCAAATATCCTCCGCCCCGGCCTGTAGTATTATTGCGGTCGTAAGGACCTTCTATGCTCCAATCATGCGGAACGCTTAATATTCGCCAGGCGGTATCGTTATATTCGTGCTTTTCGGCACCCTTCACATCTTCTTTTATAAACCTCCAATTGTCCTCAAAGGCAGAAACGGATCTTACTGCTTTTCCTTTCTGAGCATAGAGCCCGGAAGTATACGTAATTAAAAACAGTAAGAACAGACGTGTAAAAGGTCTCGTTATGATGGAGATGTCAATTAGCTTCATAAATCGATTTATTTCTTTTTGGATTTTACCAGCGTAATATTTGGTTTAGGTGGCGCTTTCATTTCAGGGCCAATGTAAAAACCAGTATGCGGCGGCTGATTGTACGCCACATTTTGCCATGCAATACTCAAGCGGTATTGCGGATCGTGCATAAAGGTATACAGGCGGTTCTGAGCTGGAATGGTAGTGGTGAAAATCCGTAATTCTTTACCATCACGCGTACGGTAAATCACTTCTTCACGCCAATCTCCTAATATATCTGCACTTAGAGCAGGAGTAGATTTTGTGCCATTATTAGATACACAATCATATTGTGCGGCATTAAATAACACGTCGGTTTTCTGATTGATATAATCCCATTTACCAATTGTAGTGGAATTAAGAATTTCGCTTAACATATCTGCATCCCAAAAAATGCCAAAGTTTACTGCAGGCGTACGGTCCGCTATTTTATTGCCCTTAACGTCAAACATTCCGGTAATTCCTGCACCTGCTACCCAGGATTCAAAGCCTTTATAGCGCGGATCAACATCTAAAGACAAGCCACGGCCAGGACCTTCACCATCGGCACCAGCTTTTACAGATGCTATTTTCCAAATTACTTCTCCGGTGCGGGCATCCCGGAAACTTGCGCCTGCATCACCAAAACGTTCCTGTATATCAAAAACCTCCAAGCCAGGACGTTCCGGATCTAAATCAGAAACGTGCAAGGCATCCCCATGCCCGATACCGGTTGTATACAAGCCTTTTCCATCATCATCTAGAGTCATTGCACCATATATTATCTCGTCTTTTCCATCATTGTCTACATCCGCAATTGAAAGATTATGATTTCCCTGACCGCGGTAAGGCCGGGTTTCGGGACTGGCATCGCTATCAAACTTCCATCGAAGTGATAGCTTTCCACCTTTAAAATCCCAGGCAGCAATAACGGTACGGGTATAATAACCGCGCGACATAATCAGACTTGGAGTTTTTCCATCGAGATATGCAACACCAGCCAGAAAACGGTCCATCCGGTTACCATAGCCATCGCCCCAAACAGAAGACAATTCCTGAGTTGTCGGATTTAATTTATCATGTCTTGGAGGTACAAAATCGGTTGTACTTAATTCGGCACCGGTCAGTCCATCAAACATCGTCAGATACTCAGGCCCGGAAAGAATATATCCGCGTTCATTGCGCCAGTCTTTTGTAGAATCGCCAATAACTTTACCCTTGCCGTCTATTGTTCCGTCGGCAGTTTTACAAGCCAGTTCAGCCCGGCCGTCGCCATCGAAATCGTATACCATAAACTGAGTATAATGAGCGCCTTCGCGGATATTTTTACCAAGGTTTATTCTCCATAAAAGCGTTCCGTCAAGTTTATATGCTTCAAGTATCGGCGGATCTGTAATTCCGGCTTGCGAATTATCCCGGCCGCGACCGGCCTGATGCAATATGATCTCATATTCACCGTCGCCATCTAAATCGGCTACCGAGGCATCGTTTGGAGTATAGCCAGCGGGAGTTTGTAAAGGCACCGATAAATACGGTAAAGCGGGCGATTGTGCTTTTAATTTAAAAGCCTTACTGGTTTCAGTTTCTTTTCCGCGGATAAGAACTTTAACAAAATATTCGTTAGACTTAAGACTATCGGCTTTTGTATCTACAAAATCGGTTGTTTTAAATAAAGGTGCATCGTTTAGCCTAACTGCTTTGCCACCATCAGCAGAACGATATAAATTAAAGGTTATATCATCCGGATCTGTACCCAGCATACGCCAGCCTACATAAACCTTTCCTTCACCTTGAGGTACAGCGACAACTCCCCGGCCAAGATTTTCCATCTGCCGCTGTGAAAACGCAAATGAAAAACTAAACAGCAATACAAAAAGCAGTAAATAATGATTAATATATAGAAATCTATTCATAACAGGAATAATTGGGTGATTAAAATAATAGAAAGCCTTGTTAGAAACCATCATGGCCTGTCATGCCTTTTATATAATCAGCCCCGGGTTAAAGCGTTTAATATGGCTTAATTGAGTTTTTAAGATTCTTTTATAAAATGCGGTAATACAGATGTTACAAAGCCGATTGTAATAAGCTAATTACATGCTAATTTACTCGAAAAGATTATTCATGCAATCGGTTGCACTTTTAAATTATAATATCTACTTTAGATTCGTCATACATCATAAACCTAGGATACAATTAGTTAAACCCAAATTATACACATATAACAGAACATGATGATTAATTCCATTCAGACAACAATGCTAACGTTTGCATTGATAGCACTAGGCTTAAACAGCTCTTGTCAGAACAACACTCAACAGGCAAATAAAACTGTCGATTCAGCAGCGCTGGATTCACAGAAATTTTTATCTGAACCCTTAGTCAAAGATATTTACACGGCAGATCCATCGGCACATGTGTTTGAAGGCAAACTATACATTTACCCTTCTCACGACATAGAAACAGGAATACCAGAAGACGACGAAGGAGGGCATTTTGGAATGAGGGATTATCATATCCTTTCGATGGATAAAGTTGGCGGCAAGGTAACAGACCATGGTGTGGCTTTAGATATAAAGGATATTCCATGGGCAGGCAGGCAGCTTTGGGCTCCGGATGCAGCTTTTAAAAACGGCACCTATTATCTTTATTTTCCTGTAAAAGATAAAGAAGATATTTTTAGGATTGGAGTTGCAACGAGCAAATCTCCGGCAGGTCCCTTTAAGGCCGGGGCAAAGCCAATAGCCGGAAGCTTCAGTATGGATCCTGCTGTTTTTACCGATGAAGATAATAAATCTTACATGTATTTTGGTGGCATTTGGGGCGGACAACTTCAGAGATGGCGCACAAATAACTATGATATAAAAGGAGTTGAACCTAAAGATAACGAACCTGCTATCGGGCCAAGAATTGCACGTTTAACTGATAATATGCTGGAATTTGCCGAACCGGTGAAAGAAATAAAAATTCTTGATCCGAATGGTAAACCAATACTGGCCGGCGACCATGACCGCAGATTTTTTGAGGCTGCATGGGTGCATAAGCATAATGGAAAATATTACTTCTCATATTCTACCGGCGACACTCATTTTATCGCTTACGCCATCGGCGATTCTCCATACGGGCCATTTACTTATAAAGGTGTTGTCCTTAATCCGGTTCAGGGCTGGACCAACCACCACTCTATTGTGGATTTTGAAGGAAAGACGTATTTGTTTTATCACGATACAGAGCTATCCGGAAAAACACACTTAAGAAATGTGAAAGTTACTGAATTACATTATAATGAAGACGGAACGATTAAAACGATAAATCCATAACACAATAGTTATAAATCATAAGAAAGCGGGCTTTATGTGATAAATAAAGCCGCTTTCTTATTTCAATTTGAACTTACATGCAATGCTTCTCAAGCAAAAACGCATAAGTTTAAATATTCGCAAATTCGTATCCAAATTCATCCACACCGGCCCAGTCTGTATATTCAATTTCTGTTTTTGAATTTACCGGCCCTTTAGTTATCAGCATGATTAATTGAATCATTAACCTGTCTATAAAAACATATTTTTTATAATCTAACTTTCCTGCAAACACAGCAACCAGATTTGGTTTCCACTCAATGCTATTCAGAAATTTTATTACATAAGGATTCGTTTGAGCTGTAGCCTTTTCAGGTTTTCTGGCAACCAGATTTACAGATATAAAAGCATTCTTTATTTTATTAAGACCTGCTGTATTATTTTTAATAAGTTCGAGGATTTTCTTATGATGTGTTCCATATCTGATACTCGATGCAATAATTACTTTCTCGTAATCTTGTATGTTCTTTGAGAATTCATGGATGGAAAATAGTTCAACACGATGATTGCTTTCCGTTAACAAGGTTTCCAGCCGGCAGCAAATCTTCTTTGTGTGGCCATCTTGCGAGGAAAAAATAATGGCTGTTCTTACTTTCATTATTAAAGCGAAGATAATATACCGAAAGCCGCCAAACTATGATAGCAATTTGATTAAACAAAGCAGGCGTAACCAATTTCTTAATCACGCCTGCTTCTAGGAACTGAAAACCTTGTTTATGGCATCTTTTTAAAGCCTTCAGATTTCACCTTCCATTTACCATCTTTCGGGAAACCCGGATTTTCTCCAACGCTTCCATCCCATCCTCCTGCCATCATGGCTACAGCAATCAACACTCCGCCATTTCCGGGAAGATAAATACGCAAACGTCCATCCTGATAATTATGTCCATTTTTAAGATAAGTATTGGTCTGTATTTTCATAAAGAGGGCATCAATCGCTTTGTTTGGATTACCCAATCGAGCGGCGGTCATAGCCGTCATCGGAAAATCCCAGCCCCAGGTATCAGGCCATTGCCAAACTTTCCAAACTGTATCAAATGTACGCTGCATAGTAGCTTTATCTAATTTTGGAGAACCCGGAACCATGCCCAAAGCCCCTAATACAGAAGGATGATCGCGCAACCATTTTTCGTTTGTAAAGGAATCCTTATTATTTTCTGTTGAAAGATAAACACCATTGTACACCGGAAGCGGCGCCAGCTTATCAATTATTTTGTCCCAATCTGCATTGCGTGGCATACCTAAACGTTCACGCCATGTTTGAGCCATTCTAAGGGCCCAATCCCAGTACGCTAATTCATAAGTTGGGTTATAGGTATCTTCTGCTTTAAACACTTCTTGCGCCGGAATCAATCCTTTACCCAAATTATAGCGGTTGTTCAGACTATCGAATGCAGGGAAAGAGGCCATAAACTCGGCGGTACCGAACACAATGTCTTTATACTTTTCTAACACTGCTTTGTCGTTTTTATCGCGGTAAGCAAGCTCAGCCAAATAAATTGGGTGCGGCTGCTGCCAGATAATAAATGCCGCTACTGATGAAGGACTTTCAAGTCCATCATGATCAGTCATCTTTTGCCAGCGATAACCTTTAAAGCCCTGACGTTCTGCAATAGCTTTTGCACCTTCGCGTACTTTAAAATACCAGTCGAGAGTATTAGTCATGTATTGTGTCCTATTCCATAATGCAAAATGAACAGCATGCCACCAATGCATTTCAAGATGTGGTTTACCGTACCAGCTATTAAATGTAAGGCCGGTTTCTTGTGGCGGAAAATTACCGGCACATTGTATTTTTGTCAGGTATTGAGAGGTAACTACTCTTCTTTCTAATTCTTTAGCACGAGGATCTGTACTTCCTGCAAAGTCGATAGCCGCTCCGCTTAACCAAAACTCTTTTAATTTTGCATTGCTATTTAGCTTTGTTTGAGCAAACGAAGGCAATGAGGCAGGCTCTGCCTGCGCAGGAGAGAATAATACAGTAAACTCAAAATCCTGGCTCTTTTTATCAGGACTTATTTGGAAACGATGCGGAGTTACAGCGGCAGCAATTGATGCTGCATTACTCCATTTAATAGTAGTAAAGTAACTTGTTCCATCTAATTTATGTAGTATGGATGCTCCCTGGGCAGATGAACCGCTTACTTCCGTGGTATGCTTTTCGGAATTTTTATAGTTTACACCTTCATCCAAAAACTCTACTGTTGGATAAGGATAAATCAGCTTAACTTTTAATCTGCCCAAAGCGATTAATGGCGATCTTACCTGAACTGCGATTGCATCCTCGTCCTGATGTGCTACGGTAATTACATTTACAGGAATTTCTTCAACAGTAAAGCTACTGGTTAATTCGCCGGTAAACATATTTAACGTCTGGCGAATGTTTTTAATATCGGTAGTTTTAACCAATGAACCATTTTTCTTATAAATATCAAATCCCAGATTTCCTAACTGGATACGCTGTACACTTTTACGGAACCAATCAGCTGCACTTCTGTTACGTGATGGCTCGGAAAACTGCATAGAATAGCTGGATTTCTTGCCGTTAAGCGTGAATTCCTTTAAGGTTTCCTCAAACTTATAACCAACAGTATCTTTCAACTTATTCCATCCCCATTCTGATTCGGTACCTAAAGAAACACCTTTAGCATATCTTTCCGGAAAGGTTTGTAATCCGGTTACATCCGCCGTAAAGGCAAATCTGCCGTTTCCTAAAGAAAGAGACTCCAAAGAATCTATACGGGTATTTACAATATTATGCCTTGTAACTACTGCCTGCCGGTTTATGGGCTGGGCAACTGATATAAAAGGTAAAAGGATAAAGGCAAAAGCTGAAAGCTTTTGTATTATTTGCTTAACAGGTGTTTGTATCATAATTTATTATTCATCTACTGTAAGGCTTTTAAGCCTAGTTATTTTATTTCTTTAGTGTTACACTCATCAACCCAATCACTACATCGTTGGCCAGGGTTTTTAATCTTAATTCCTTAAGCTCTTTTTCAGGATTTAAAGGTAAATCCAATACAGTAGCTGCACCGCCATCAATTCCATAACTCGAAAACCCTTTAATGGTATAAAAGTCTTTAAGATTGCGACTAACTTCTGCGGTTTTAAGGTTTACACGATAAGGCCTCGGGTATCCGATATCAAACGCGAAATCATCAGTGAAATAATCTTGCTCAATTGGCCACCAGGTTTCAGGGTTTCTTAACACCAGCTTTTCTGAGGTTCCATCGGTATAATAAATCTGCACTTCGCCATTATCAAAGCGACTTTGCATACCGTTGGTAGAACCAGCCATTAATAAATACGCATGAGATGACTTGCCACTTAATGGAATTTGTACAGAATCCGGATAATTATCCCATTGAGAAGTGTAGATAATATTTTTTGTATTTACACCCGATGGAGTCTGAAAAGGAACCCCGTTTGGAATTACAAATTCATTTTTAGCAGAAGCCGCTTTTCTTAGCCCGGAATCGTCAATATTAGCTGTAGTTAAAGGATAGCACCAGTTTCCTATTCCTTGCAGAGGAAGTTGTAAAGTTGGTGAAGCAGGGCGAGGCGATAGGTATTGATTTTTAAAGATATTAGTTACCAAATCGTTATACATAGTACTTAAATCAACTTTTTGCCACTGTGAATTTACTGCCGGCTTAACCGTCCAGTTTACAATATTTTTCTCTACAAAGTGCTGATTTCCGAATTCAAACCGAACCAGGTTAGTACCCGATGCAAGTTGCGATGCAGGAACCTGAACATCTACCGATGAATTTGCCGGAATTTCAATTGCTTTGGAAAACGAACCATTGCCTTTATTTATCCTTATCGTGCCTTTTATCGCAGCTCCTTGATTCTTCAAGGTAACAGACAGCCCGTTTTGTGTTTGGTCTTGCTCCGCAATAATTGTGACAGGCTCAGCTATCGTAAGATTTACGGGACTCCACCAGGTAAAATCTCCCTGTTTAACTTTTGCAAATACCGTTTTATTGCCAATAGAAGACTTCACAGTTCCTTCAATATCTCTGTTATTAATTTTCTGATTCACAAATACACCTTGCGGATCATAAATTTCCAGCACGCTTGCAGCTCCAAAAGACAATTTAACAGGTGTATTGCCCGGATAAGTTTGAGCCTCTGGTTTAGCCAAAGGGTTACCGGCCCATTCTATCACAATATTATATTTAACTGCTTTTGCGGCACTTATTTCGAACGTTGGATTATCTACGGATGTATCCAGAACTTTCCAGTCTGCTTTCTTGCCATTTACGGTTATTGATTTCAGCACATCTGATTTGGCTTTTAATACCAAACATAAATTCATTGACGTTGGAAACGTTGGGCTAATAATATAAGCATCTTTATTACCTGTTCTTTTAAAATCAAATCCAAGATCCGGAAGGTTTAAAGAAGCGTAATTCCATTCTGAAGGTAAGCCTGGTTTTATTGTTAAGGTATTATGTAAAGCATCAGGATTTATCCCAAATAAGCCTTCCACCAATGAGCGGCTCGCCATTGCAATCGGATCTGCGAAATCTCTGTAAAGTTCACCGCGAATGGCATCGTAAAAAGAAAGTTGTTCGAAACTGCCGGGGCTGGAGCTTAAATACATACTTTCGATAAGGATGCTTTCCCACAGTTTAAAAGCTTCCTCTTGTCTGCCCGCCTGCCAGTAAGCCAGTGCTGTGTGCAGCACTTCGGCCAGGGCAACATTATTAAGCGACCAGGTATACGGCTGCCAGTTAGTAGTTGATATAGTGAAATATCCTTTATCAGGAAGCCCGTTTGCTTTAATAGGAATACGCGGAATTTCCGTATCTATATATCTTAAGGCCTGATAAGCCTGAAAAGGATTGGGAACATCTGAATCTATTGCATGATAAACTGTCCATAATCCGGCATAAGGATGTACCTTTTTTAAACCAAGTAAATCTTTATATTCTGCATACCAGCCTTTTTCCGGGAGCCATAAATTAGCATTGATTGCCTTTAGAATTTTATCGGCTTCCTGTTGATACGGACTTGGATCTTCACCTAAAATTTTAGCCAGCTTTGCTGCCAAAGTATTGGAACGATAATTATAAGAAGATGAATGTGTTACTCCACCACCGCTATACTGCAATGCATCACTCGCCCAAATTGAAGCATATGCATCATATAAACCATCGCCGTCCATATCAAAATTGCGTTTTTCCCAATCGAGATGACGTTTAATAGCCGGCCACATATCTTTGGCGAATGATAAATCACCTGTCCAGTTAATATGACTTAACATCTGGTCGAAAAACACCAGGTTCATATCGTAATGATGGGCAACTTTATTATTATTCGGATTGCGTGATATATAACCACTGGAAAAAAGAGCAGTGCCCATTTTCTCCTGCTGACGGGCAAAATTCAATGCTGTATCTGGTGTAACCGGACCGCGGTCAGGACTTAGCACCTGAGAATTTCTATAGCTTTCGAAATGTCTTTTTGCTCTGTCATGCCACCCCAGCGGGTCTGCTGTTGATGCACCACGCCATGCATTTAAGCGCATCCGCCATGCTACTGCACCATGCAAAAATGTAGGATCTTCCCAAATTCCATCAGCAGCAATACCTAATGCTCCTCCTAATGTATTTATGAAAGGATCCGGAGTATTAACCTTAATCCGATTGGCCAGTTTAGCCCGGGCGGCTTCCGCTTTGGAAAATATTCCCGGTAATGAAGCATAAGCTACTATTGGTTTGTCGGCCGGCCCTTGAATAAGAAAGTAAAACTCTTTAGCAACCGATGTATTGATTCTCCCTGTTACTACGGGTTGTTTACTTGCTGTAGAAGATGTCAGAATTAATGGTGATTCTTGTTTTGCTGCATCTGCAATTTTTAACCTGGCTCCTAAAGGAAACAAACCCGACAATTGCTTTTGTATTGCAATAACGCCTTTTTCTTTATTATCCGGTACTTGTTCTATTTCGTAACGTTCGGCTTCGGTTAAAACTCTCCCTGAACCATAACTTAGCTTAAATGTGTTTTGCTTAAGCACATAGTTATTATCATTACAATACTCAGGCTTTAAATAGAATGAAGATTCAGGGTCTGCACCAATATCGCCATCACGCGAAAACTTTTTTCCTGTTGCGCCACCAAATGCCCAGAATAATTCTACTCCGTTTGGCGCACCAGTAAATTCGGCTTTTACTATTATTCCTTCACCATCAGCCTGTGCTAATACCGAAAGGTTGAGCGTTCCGCTTCCTAAAATCGGATCCTTAATTTTATAAACCATCGAACCCGGACGATAACGGGTTTCTATTTCTTTGGCTTCAATAATCCACTTACTTGAAGAGCCCGAAATAATTCCGAACTTGAGGTTACCGCCCATTCCAGGAAGGTAAAGCGCAAATTCCGGTAAATCGCCGGCTTCAACCCTGAAAGCAGTATTTGTGCCGTATAGCGCACGGTTAAAGCGTTTTGTACCATTTACCAGTACGAAATCATTTCCATCCGGGCGATAATGAATATTTCGTTCCTTTCCGTGCCACAGGCCTTTTCCAACATCTGGTTGTGCCACTATAGCGTTGCTGCACAGCAATGCTAATCCCGCAAAAATTATTTTACTAAATGCCATTATAGATTAATCAGATTATTTAAGTGTGTCTGGAACTGACATTAATTCACCATTAATTCTTACATTTTCAAAATGCAGGCCTTTAATATAATCTACCTTAACAGGAACCTTAACCCCTTTAATATTGATATTAATTAATCGCACGTTTTGCACCGGAGAATCTTTATAAGCCGCAGACAGCAAACCATAAGTTCCGCCTTTTTCTACGTCCATATTTTCTACCCAAATGTTACGGATCGTTGGAAGGTAGTTTCCAGGTTTCTCATAAAACATGTTAAACCTTATGGCTGCATCTTTATAAGTACCCACTTTGGTGTCTTTCATAAACACATTCTCAATAATTCCTCCACGGGATGAGCTAGTTTTTATCCTTAACGCCCGGTCCAGGTCGGGACTATCCATTCTGTTGTTAATAGCATAGATATTTTTTGCACCGCCTGCAATTTCGCTTCCTATTACTACGCCACCGTGTCCGTCTTTCATAATACAGTTATCGATGATATGGTTCTCTGCCGGCTTTCCGATTCTTCTGCCATCTTCATCGCGGCCGGATTTGATTGCGATACAATCGTCGCCGGTATCGAAATAACAATCTTTAATTAATACGTTTTTGCATGATTCCGGGTCGCAGCCATCATTGTTAGGGCCATGTGATATAACTTTCACACGCTCAACTATAATGTTCTGAGATAATACCGGATTTATACACCACATTGGCGAGTTAATTAACTTAAAATCGGACATTAATATATTTTCGCAATTATAAGGCTGTATAAAATTCGGACGCAGATAAAAACCGTCTCCAAAAATTCTGGTTTTAGGGTCAGTCTCCTGGTGCATCAATTTGTGTAAAGAATCCCGCGCAGGTGTTTGCTTAGGCATACCTGCTTTCCAGCCGTATCTTGGAGCACCGTTCCAGTTCCACCAGTTTTCGTTATCAGCGTTTCCATCTAATGTACCGTTTCCTGTAATAGCGATATTTTTTTCTCCGTAGGCATAAATAAATGAAGAGTAATTCATTACTTCCATTCCTTCCCAGCGGGTAAACACAATTGGATAATCAGCAGGATCGCGGCTGAAAAGAATTTTTGCGCTATCCACCATATGCAGGTTTACATTACTTTCCAGGTAAATTGCGCCTGTCAAAAATGTTCCTAATGGCACAATTACCCGGCCGCCGCCAGCATTGCTACAGGCTTCGATAGCTTTTTTAAACGCTTCGGTGTTTTTAGTCTGCCCGTCTCCAACTGCTCCATAATCGGTAATTAAGAAATCTTTATCAGCAAATTTTGGTGCTACAATCTGTCTTCTCAATTTCTCCATTTCGGCCCATGGTTCCGAAGATTTTTTCCATACCGTTGCTTTTTTTGTGGCACAAGAGTAAACCAGAAAGAGTGATACAACAGCTAAAGTAAAGACAGAAACCCTTACTATGCCGCGCTTAAAAGTTGAATTGTTCATTATTAAACTATTTTGTGTTGTGTTATTTTATCTTAAAAACAAAAGGTGAAGCTGTCATATACTTCCCTCCCTGAGAGGTAGTAAAAAGATAAGCAGGCTTACCTTCCAAAAACAAAATCTGAGGCCGCTCCAATCTTCCGTATTTTTTTAAATGTGACGGAGCCGGCGGCTCTTGTACATATTCTTTTACAGGCTTAAAGGCAATTTCCGGCTCAGACCAGTGTAATCCATCCCTAGATTCCATTATCAGCCCTACATCATGACTATAAAAACCCATATCTCGGCAAATTAACTTAAATCCTTTTTTATCATGCCATACAAAAGCGTCTTCAAACTGCTTATTCCCGCCTTTTGGAGAAAAATCAATAACAGGTTTATCCGAGTAGCGAACATACGGGCCTTCCAGTTTATCGGCTATAGCCAATCCATATTTTCTGTTACCACGGATAAGAGGGTCTTTTGAGTTATAGTAATCGTAATTATTCCATGATTTATAGTACAACCAATATTGTCCATTAGGATGTTTAACAAATGCAGGATTTGTAGTACAATGGTCATCCCAGGCACCTTCCGGCCCAGCTTCGAGTAAAGGTTTATCAGGACGCGTCCACGGTCCGCTTAAAGAATCTGCCATAGCAAGGCCAATACGTTTGGTATTGGTTTTACCATTAGAATTGCCCATATAAAACAGACAATATTTACCGTCAACCAACTGAATATGCGGATTATGACAGGTTGTGCCATCCCAAAATCCATCGCCTCTTGGAGCTAATACTGTCTCCAGATGCTTGTATGGCCCTTCTGGCTTATCGGCAACTGCATGTGCAATTTCGGAACTATTTATCCAGCCGCCCATGCCTTTTTTAGATGACCAACGTGAATAAAATAAATGAATTTTGCCATCGGGAGCCTGAATTGGGCTATTGCACCAAACGTAATAACCCTCAGATTCCAGCACACGGCCAACCGGCCTCAACTTCTTTGCAAAAGATGAAACAGGTTCTTTTTTCAGAATATCAGCGATAGCAAAGCCGGGCAAAATTGTCATTGCCGAGAAAACAGAAACCTGCGATATGAATTCTTTCCTGTTCATATTTATATTTATTTGGCCGGCACCAGGCTATTCAAATAGTTTTCGATATTGGTATACCCATTAGCGCTTACTATATTTCCATCCGCTTTATTCGGATTCAGCTTATTTTTCTTTTCCCATTCATCCGGCATACCGTCTCCATCAGAATCTTTTAAGGCTGTACCACCTTTTACAATACCTGGCCCCTTTTCAGGATTTTCATCTTCGCTCGCAATTATTTTACCTTCAGCGCCCAAAGATTTAAGCACATTTATCAATCGGGTATCCACCTGATCGCGATGTAAAGATGCACCAGAATTAGCTGCCACATATTCGTAAGCTTTAGCAGGACTCATCATCGTTACCGACGGAAAATCATTAGGTTTCGGCAACCAATCTACAACAGTATATCCGCTTTTCGGAATATCTGCCCCGTCAAGCTTTCCATTTCTGTTTTTGTCGTGGAAATTAGATTCTGCGAAAATATGGAAGTTAGTGTTTCCGCGCGTAAAAGGCGATCCTGACGTTTGCGGACCTTCAATAAAATAGTTATTCTGAACATTAGCATACGATTGCATTTCTGAGTCTCCTAAAATGTAAGCCGCTACGCGCCAGTTATATATTACATTATTAATGTATTGATTTTTCCCCTTTACCTTTGGATTTCTTGTATGGTTATTGATATAGAGGTTTCTTAACAAGCTAATTCCACCTGTTGTCTGAATTAAACCACCCGCCGAATGAGAGTGTAAGCCCTCGGCAATAATGGAATTCTGAATTGTAATATCAGAAATTGTTCCGCTAACGGAGAACGTTTCATCTCGTCCCCAGGAAACAGAAATATGGTCAAATATCATGTTTGAACCTTCGGCAATTCCAATCGCATCTTTTCCATTATCTCCAATAACTCCCATCCGAACACGCAGATATCTTGCAATGGTGTTATCCGATTTAGAAAACGACAGGCCATTTCCATAAATAGTAATTCCATCTCCGGGGGCTGTTTGTCCGGCAATGGTAGTATTAGGAGATACTGCAATTCTTGAAGCAATTTTTATAATTCCGCCGACATTAAAAACCACAATACGGTTGGGCTGACTTACAGCATCTCTGAAAGAGCCCGGCCCTGAATCGTTAAGGTTTGTAACCGCATACACTTCACCACCTCTACCACCTGTAGCAAAACGGCCAAAGCCTTCCGCTCCCGGGAATGCCAGTTGTTGTGCTTCTACTGAGCAGGTAAGGGCAAGTAGTCCTGCCAGTACCAAAGTTCTTTTTAAATTCATATTTTATTTATGGATTAACATTTTGCGATTCTGTAACCGCTATCTTACTATTATCTTTTGCTATTATTGATACGTTTGTAAACGACCAGCCATTTGCATTCTTAATCGATCCGGCGGTATTTGCAGTCATATTTATATCCGAAAAATTAAAATTTCTTAAAGGCTCTTCATCTAATCCATCAGCAAAAATTGCTTTACGGGCGCCATCTACCTTAATATTTGAAATATAAACGTCTTTAAAATGAGGGATACCCTGTTCTGGAGTAACGTGTTCAAGCATCTTTCTCCAATGCTCCGGAACAGTTTTAATATCATACCCGGCTGGTAAAGTAGAATAACTGTAAGATGGATTCCAGTTAGGTGTAACCTCTAAAGCTGTACCAACATTAGTCATGGTTAGATTATCAATATAAATATCTTCAATAGTGCCGCCACGGTTTTTAGCAGACTTAAAGCGAATACCTACGCCTGTTCCGTTTGCAGTCAGATTTTTTGCCAGAATATGGCGCATACCACCCGATGTTTCGCTTCCAAACGTAATTAAGCCACCTCCCTTACGGGAAATACAATCACGGATGACAATATATTCTGCAGGACGGTTTACACGTAATCCATCCCAGTCTCTGCCAGACTTAATACAGAAATTATCATCGTTACAGTCTATGTCCGAATTTTTAACCAATATCCATGATGAGGAATCAATATCCACACCATCGGTGCTTGGGCCATGTCCGCCAATATTATTTTGTATAGTAATTCCATCTACAGTAACATATTTAGAATATAAAACATGTACTGTCCAGAAACCTGCCTGCTGGAAAGTTACACCTTCAACCAGGATATTTTCTGAATCAGAGATTAACAATGTACGCGGACGTTTAGCATCATAATCTACTATCCAGCGTAATTTTTTAGACTCGTATTCCTTTCTTAAAGACCAATACGCATCCCAGAAAACTTTTCCCTGGGCATTTACAATTCCTGCCCCGCTTACGCCTGAATTTTCCTGATTAATAATATTAATCAACGCTGCGGGCCATTTCATTTCAATACCAGCAACCCTGGTATCAATCTCGGGATAATCAGCAATGTTCTGACTTCCTAAAAGCTCTACATCTTTATCAATCTGAAGAAAAACGTTCTTTTTAACAAACAGAGATCCCGTTAAATATTGGCCGGGAGTAAAAACAACTTTTCCTCCACCTTTTGCATAACAGGCATCAATAGTTTTTTGAATAGCTGCTGTAGTAAGCGTTTTCCCATCACTTATCGCACCATAATCCTTTACATTAAAAATCTCCTTTTTAATCTTTAACTTTTTAACACCAACTTTTGATGCCCAAGCTGGATCATTTGCCTTTACCTGTACAATTGATACTACCTGAACTAACAGAAATAATAGCACTGCCCGCTTTACTAACCGAATCATATTTTATTTTTTTAGCTCTGCTGTTTAAACTTACGATTATAAATCGCCGACAGAGATTTGGTCGTTATAATTATCAAGGATATGAAAAAAAACGCGATGTACTACCTGCCCTAAGGCATTGTTTAGTAATATATTAGTTACCCTTTTCTTTAAAAAGTTTCGCTGCATTTGCATCTAAATTATTAATCATCTCCTTAATCAAAGCGACAATAAACCATTCTTATAAAACAAAGCGTACACTTAATACTATTTGAATTTTAAGTACGACCGATTGAATTAAGATTGTATGGTTTATTGTTATGCAAACGTATGGGAAACGTCGCTTTGAAACAGTCAAAAATTGACCAATTACTTGTAATTTTTGACGCTTAAGGCATATTTATGAGCCTACGTATTAAGAAAGTCATTTTTAATAGAAACAATTGAATACTTAAGACGGGCTAAACTCGATATATTTTTCTAATATAACAGGCACTAAGGAGCCCTTTTTATAACTCCCGATATTTCTATTTATAGCTCTTATTCTAACTCCATCTTTTTCCAATAAAAGTTCTTCGTAAATGCCTTTAAAAAATGAATCAACAAGTTTGAAATTTTTACTACCCCAGGTCCATTTTAATTCAATCCACTCTGGATAAATGGATATTATTTCTTCAACTGGCTTTAAACCTAATTTTTGAGCCTCTGTTTTGGATAGTATGTTACAATCGGCTAATAACCTGGCTGTATAGATATTTTCAGGATGGTTATATAACTGCGCCGGACTGCCGGATTCCACTATTTCGCCTTTATTTAATACGATAATCTCATCTGCCAGTGAAAGTCCGTCGACAGGATCATGAGATACAAGAATTACTGTTATTCCTAAATCATGCGAAAGACGCTTAATATCAGCTCGCAAATGTGTTTTTAATGGAGTATCTACCTGGCTGAAAGGCTCGTCCATTAATAACACTTCGGGTTCGGTAATAATTGCCCTTGCTATTGCAACCCGCTGCTGCTCTCCACCGCTTAAATCAGACACCCGCTTATTGTACAGATGATCGATACGCAAGAACTTCATTATTTCCCATGATTTTTCTTCTTTATACTTCAGGTTAGTATTAGGAAGCATGGATGCCACATTATCATAAACTTTAGCATAGGTATTGAGGCTAAAATCTTGTGTTACCATTTTCATGGAATCGTGACCAGGAATTAGCTTTTCGTCGGGGCCCAATATAGGCTCGTTTTTAAAGGATATTAAACCGGTATCTGGCGACAATAAGCCATAAATTAGTTTCAGTAAGGTACTTTTTCCGCTGCCACTTTCGCCAACTATAGCAATTATCTTACCTTTCGATATGGAAGTTGTTACATCACGTACACCGGCAAACGTATCGGTCGGATATTTTTTACTTACTTGAGAGAGTTGAATAAAGGATTCGGTGGACATTGCCAAATTTAATAATTTGTAAGTAGTATTCTTAAAAGAAAACCCTGAATGCATAACAATCAGGGTTAAAATCAGAGTTTATTTGTAAGAGTTAGAATCCTACCATTAAACCAAAGTTTATATTTTTAAAACCCTTTGGGCCTTGATTATCGGCAAATACATCGCTATTATAATATTTTACATACAATCCGAAATCATCGTAACCAAATCTTGCAAAACCTCCGTATCTAAGCGGATTAAGGTTAAAATCATCTTTCACTTTTTGTTTACCACGTTCATCACTTACTTGTTTGGTTTTACCGTTAATCAGGAACCCGATTTCCGGGCCGAATACTAAGTACATTTTATTCCCTCTTTTATCGTCGTTGGTACGAATCTGAAAAGATAAAGGGACTCTTAAATAAGTACTGGTAAATCTATTCTTTTTGAAGCTTATATTTTCCTGAATGGTATCGAGTGTCGGCTGATCTGGCAAAAGTGTAATATCTTTTTTAAATCGCATATGTGTCCAATCCATTCCAGTTCCCAGATATACTTTAAAGTTATGGTTAAAACGATAACCCATTTGAAAGAATTCGAAGCCAAAGTTGTGTGTTTTCCAGGTTTCTGTTTCCAGGAATTGATTTGCTGGTGAAAGAGTAGCGCTTCCATCGTCGGTAAACCTTGCTAAACCTAAATCTACACGGGATAATGTAAGCTGAATGGTAAAATATGAAGAGCTTGATTTCGAAGAATCGCTTTTACCTGTTTTAAATTCCGGAATTTTTAAAGTAACTGACTTTTTGTTTGTAGTTGAATCTTTTTTTGCATCCTGAGCAAATGTATTTATTACTACAAAGCAGCACAAAAGCACTATTAGTTTAATTTTCATTGTATATTTATTTTGATGGAGACTACACGAAATGTTTGTTGCTGTTTATATGCCATTCGATAACCCTATTAATTATTTATTGCTTTTCGCCTGATACTTAAGCAAACCAAGGTTTAAACCCGAAACCATAGTTCCTTCATTACCCTCCTCAAATTGTATTATCTTATCTTTTCGTTTATCAACCTTACTCACTACAAAATTAACCAGGCTGCCAACTGTATTAACGCGCCGTTGTTTTGCATGCAGTTCGTTCTCATTTCCGTCGGTGCCAGGTTCACTAACAATTGCCAGTACAGGCTTGTCTATAATTTCTTCTTCCATTGCTCGCCGTTTCTCTTCAATAACAAGGTCAGGCTTAATCTTTTCAATTACTGCCTGTTGATTAACTGGTGCTGCTATCGATTTTATTGGTTCCATTTTTCTGGCCAATATTACTTCACTGGTAGCCTCTTTTACTTTGGAAGATGCTACAGGTATTGGTTCAACCTGTACTCTATTATTCAAAATAGACTTTTCGGGTGCTTCCATTTTGGGCGTAATTACATCCGCGCCAGCTGTACCAGTTAATTTAATTGGTTCTTTATGCGCCGATAGCCATAAACCAAAACTAACCATAATGGCTATGCTTGCCGCAGCCAGCCACAACACAGGAAATGCTTTTTTCTTTTTTGCAGGGCTTAACTGTTCCGCAATGCCTTTCCATACGGCATCCGAAGGCTCTGCCTCAAATGAATAAAGCTTTTCCTGGAACAGGCTATCAAATTCTTTATCCGACATCGCTCGTGTTTTTTTCATTATATAATTTTTAGTTCAGCATTATAAGGCCATTCCGCCCTCATTTAAAGTGGCTGATCCTTTAATTGTTTCAGTGTCAATTTTTCTTATTTTTTCTTTCAATATTGCCCTTGCCCTGGAGAGCTGAGATTTTGAAGCACCTTCTGTTATTCCAAGCTGAGCAGCAATTTCCTTATGTGAATATCCCTCAATGGCATATAAGTTAAATACCAGTTTGTAACCCGTCGATAATTGCTGAATGAGTTTCATCAGGTCCTTAACCTCCAGCCCATTCATGTCGAAGGTTTCCTGTGGAGTATCAAATACCTCATTAATATCTACAACATTCATCATCCGTTGGTTTTTACGGTAGGTTTCTATAGCAGTATTTACCATGATTCGTCTTATCCAACCTTCAAAAGAACCTTCGCCTCTAAACTCGTTCACCTTTTGAAACACCTTCACAAATCCCATTTGTAACATATCCTCCGCTTCAAAACTATCTCTGGCATATCGCATACAAACACCAAGCATCCTCGATGCCAGCATTTTATATAACAGCTCCTGGGTTCCGCGCTCAGCACGTTTACACCCTTCAAGCAAATCGTCAACAGATAATTTGCGACTTAAATTCATATACGTTTGTGTATAAGATGGAAAGAAATGTAAAATGGTTGCAAAGAATAAAAATATATCGCCTGTTTATATTATTATCCAGCTTCAGAAGTAAATTTTCCATCCTGTTGAACTAAGCTTACATTTGCAAAATTAACAATTCTTTATAATGAGATTAAACAATCTTAAAGAGAACATTTATATCGCTCTCTTACTTCGTTTACTGATATTACTTTTCCTTTATTTTATATGCAGAGTAGCGTTTTACGCCTTTAACCTGTCACTGTTTCCTATCATCAGTACAAGCAGTTTTTTAAGAATGTTATGGGGAGGTGTGAAATTCGATATCAGCGCTATATTTTATATAAACTCTTTATTTATTCTTACTCAAATAATTCCATTTAAAATCAGACACACGCCTGTCTATCAAAAAGCCTGTGAATGGTTATTTTATATAAGCAACGGAATTGCACTGGCATTTAATGTAGGAGATATCGCTTATTATCCCTTCACACTTAAGAGAACAACATTTACCCTGTTTTCACAATTTGCAAACGAGCAAAATAAGGTCAGTCTATTTTTCCGGTTCTTGACAGACTTCTGGTACATAACCGTATTGTTTATTCTGATAATGGCACTTCTGGTTTTTCTTTATAAAAAAACCTTACCAATATCAATAACTTTAAAAAGAAACTGGCAATATTACAGCTTCTCTATTTTACTGTTACCCTTAATTGGCGGCTTACTTGTCGCCGGGATGCGTGGCGGATTTAGGCACAGTACCCGGCCTATTACCTTAAGCAATGCGGGTGAATTTGTGGAGCAGGCTTCTGAGGTCCATATTGTACTAAATACGCCCTTTGCTTTGTTGCGAACACTGAAAACTAAGTCGCTGCAGAAAGCAAACTTCTTTTCTGAGCAGGAAGTAAATGCGATTTACAATCCCGTCCATTCCGGAGATAGCACTCAAAAACCTTTTATCAGAAAAAACATTGTAATACTTATCCTCGAAAGTTTTAGTAAGGAATACTTAGGCGGATTTAATAAAGATTTAGATAACGGAACCTACAAAGGCTATACTCCATTTCTGGATTCATTAATGACACAAAGTATGGCATTTACCAATGCTTATGCAAACGGACGAAAATCAATCGAAGGGCTTCCTTCTGTTCTAGCCAGTATTCCGGGAATACAAGAGCCATTTGTGCTATCCAATTACTCAAATAACAAAGTAAATAGTTTTGGAAGTCTGTTAGCCAGCCAGGGTTATAACACTTCGTTCTTTCATGGTGCGCCAAACGGTTCAATGGGATTCAGCTCATTTACAAAAATGGCTGGAATCAAACAGTATTTCGGAATGAGCGAATATAATAACGATGCGGATTTTGACGGTATGTGGGGAATATGGGATGAGCCTTTTATGCAGTTTTGGGTAAAAAACTTAAATCAGTTTAAGCAGCCTTTTTTTAGTGCCCTGTTTTCAGTATCATCACATCACCCGTTTAAAGTGCCAGAACAGTTTGAGGGCAAGTTTCCGAAAGGAACATTACCAGTTCATCAGGGTATTGGCTATACAGATTATTCGCTGCGCCAATTTTTTAAAACGGCTTCTAAAATGCCATGGTACAAAAACACACTGTTTATCATTACAGCAGATCATTCATCGGTTGCATGGCACGATGAATATAAAACTTCGCTGGGAGCTTATTCTGTTCCTTTACTGATTTTCGACCCATCCGGGAATTTAAAAGGAAAGGATGACAGGCCTGTACAACAGGCCGATATCTTGCCAACAATTTTGAATCAGTTGCATTATAAACAACCTTATTTCGCTTTTGGCAGCGATATGATTAATCAAAGTAAGGAACACCCGGTTATTTATTTCGCAGACGATCTGTATCAGATTATTACAGGCGATTATGTTTTAAAACATGATGGGATAAAACCGGTAGCGCTTTATAATTACAGAACGGATAAATTACTTACAAAAAATATTCTCTCAGAAAACGAACAGGTGAGTAATAAAATGGAAATACTCCTTGAAGCGTTTATTCAGCAATACAACAAAAACATGATTGATAATACGCTAACGGTTACTACACCTTAAGAACAGTTCCTATCCTTTTAACCGGTAATATTTATAAATTTTTACAGCAATCATAATAACAACTGAAAAAGCTATAAGCCCGAAAAAACCGTACAACCAGTCTACTGCATTTTTAAGAATTACGGTAAAAACAATAGCAAAGAGAAAAATAGTAGCCACTTCGTTCCATAAGCGGAGCTGAGTTGAACTCCACTTAAAAACTCCGTTTCTAAGCTGGTTCATTATTCTTTGGCAGATAAAATGATACGCTAATAATCCCAGCACAAAGCCAAGTTTAACTTGCATCCAATCTGCTTTAAGCAAATAAGGATTCAGCCAAAACATCATAACACCAGCCAGAAATGTTAATATCATGGCCGGTGTAGTAATTATATACCACAATTTCGACTCCATTGTCTGAAATTGCTTTTGAAGAATCAATCGCTCTGCCTCCGGACGCTCATTGGCTTCTGTATGATAAATAAAAAGGCGGACAATATAGAAAAGACCAGCCATCCAGCTTACTACGAAAATAATATGAATTGCTTTGACGTAGAGATAGGTCATAATCTGGCTTGTTCTTTTTTGGAGATTATGGATTAATACCTGAATTCTCTAATAACGTCAACGGCATATTTTACATTATCAAAAGACATGTCCGGCATTATACCATGTCCTAAATTAAATATAAATCCTTTTTCATCCTTCATTCTATCAAATAAGCGGTAAATACGCTCTTTAATTACCTTTTTATCTGCATATAAAATATATGGATCCAGGTTACCCTGCACAGCTATACCTGCTGGCAAACGATTTTTCATATCGAGCAAATCAACGTTCCAGTCTATAGAAACCACATCAGGCTTTGCTTCTGCCATAAGCGGGGCAAAAACAGAACTGCCTTTACAGAATGAAATTACAGGAATATCTTTACGGTTTAAGCCTGCAATGATTTTTACAATATATTGGTGAGAAAACTCTTTGTAATCATCCCAGCTTAACGCAAGCGCCCAACTGTCAAATATTTGCACAGCATTTACACCTGCAGCAATCTGCAGATTTAAGTAACTTATGGTAACGTCTGCTATTTTAGAAAGCAACTGATGTGCAAGTTCAGGCTGATTATGAAGCATCAGCTTCGTTAGTTTAAAATCTTTAGAAGAGCCGCCTTCTACTAAATAACTCATTACTGTAAAAGGTGCGCCGGCAAATCCAATTAAAGGGATTTTATTATCCAGCCGTTGCTGGATGACTTTAATAGCATCGGCAACATACTGCAGTTTATCGTTTACATCTGTTTGCAAATTGTCTACATCTGCCTGAGTACGAACAGGATTAGCAAACTTTGGCCCAACACCCTGGTTAAAGCTTAAGTCGCCGCCCATGGCTTCGCCCGTAACTAAAATATCTGAGAAAAGAATGGCGGCATCAATACCCAATAAATTTACAGGCAGCATGGTAACATCCGCTGCCAATTCGGGGGTTTTGCACATTTCAAGGAAAGAATATTTATTCTTTATTTCCCAATACTCAGGCATAAAACGTCCTGCCTGGCGCATCATCCATACTGGTGGCCGTTCTGTCTTTTCCGAATTTGCAGCCCTGATAAATAAAGATTCTTTTAGATTATTACCCACGTCCTTTTTGTATTTCTTGTTCTATTTTTTGTATAATATCTTTAACTCTCGAACTAATTTTTAATTCCTTAGCGATATCTGTATAAGCTCCTGCTTTTTCAAACTCATTTTTTTTGATATTCAGATTTGCCAATTGAACCAATACTAAAGCCTTCTCATTCTCATTTTTTAATTTAAATTTCGAGGCTATCTGAAAATGCCGTTCTGCTTCCGGAAAGTTTTGGCGCTTTAATTCAATATTACCATACATAAATTCATAATATCCACGTCGGCTTTTCTTTAACCTGTCCGGATTTTTAATTTCAAGAAGTAAACGCTCGGCCTTTTCAAAGTTTTGATGATGATACGCTTTGGCAGCCAGCACAACAGTTCCTTCTTTGAAATATCCATATGCTATGAATACTACCCCGAAAGCTACAATAGCCGAAATTTCATACACCTGTTCATAAACCGTCCAGCCTAATAAAATTATAGCTATTGCAATAACCGCAAACCGGGCCCTGGAAGTAAGCATAAACTTTACTGATTATCAGTAAATTTATACCCTACACCACGTATTGAATGAAAATATTTAGGATTTTTTTGATCCGGCTCAAAGTATTTCCGGAATGTAAGTATAAAGTTATCAATGGTACGTGTAGATGGATAAACATCATAGTTCCACACGGTTTCTAATATTTGTTCACGGGAAACAGCATCGTTTCTGCGTTCGATAAGCAGTTTTAATAACATGGTTTCCTTTTTAGTTAAAGGCGTAATGGAACCATCATCATTACGAAGTTCGAACGAATTAAAATAAATGGTTTTGTCACCAATTTTATAAGTATTCAGCTCTTTCTTTTCATCGCCCGTTAAACCACGCTTAACAAGATTGTTTACACGAAGAATCAGCTCTTCCAGATTAAAGGGCTTTACCAAATAATCATCAGCACCTTTTTTCAAACCTGTTACTTTATCTTCACTAGTATTTTTCGCCGTAAGAAACATGATAGGAACTTCAGAATTTTCCAAACGAATTGTTTCTGCAACCTGGAAACCATCAATCTCAGGAAGCATTACATCCAGAATAATAAGATTAAAGCGCTCTTCTTTAAAAATTTTTAAAGCCTTTTTCCCATCTGTTGCGGTACTAACTTTATAGCCCTCCAATTCAAGGTTAAGTTTAATTGCTTCCAAAAGATGATCTTCATCTTCTACCAATAAAATACGTTGTTTAGTTGCCATTTGAGTTAAAGGTTACTTCAAATATACTTCCGGTTTCCCGATTATTTTTTACTTTAATTAGAGCATGATGTTTCTCTAACACCTGCTTCACAATATATAAGCCCAATCCGGTTCCCTTTGTTTTCCTGGTATCCTCACTTCCTACCCGATAGAACTTTTCAAATATGCGGAGTTTTTCCTCATCATTAATACCAATTCCTTTATCGGCAACAGAAAAGCATATAATATTACTTTCCTGTTGCAACTTCACTATAACTTCTTCGCAAGGCGGAGAATATTTAACCGCATTTTCAATAAGATTTGATACCGCAAGGGTTAATGCAAACTTATCACCTGTCAAATAAATTCCGGGTTCAATCTGGCATTTGATGGTTTGCGTACTGCATGTGTGTATTTGCAACCGCTCTGCAACTTTACCCACCAGCTCCGAAAAATCAAGATGCTCCTTGGGAAACGAATAAGAACGGTTTTCTATCCTTGTAGCAATCAGCATGTTTTCCACTAAATCATCCAGGCGCTCTATATCTTTTAAAGAGTTCTTTAGAAACGATTCAATTTTACCTCTTTCAAGCTCTCTTTTAAGGATTGTTTGAAGATATAATTTAATAGAAGCCAGCGGCGATTTCAATTCGTGCGTAACAGATAGCAAAAAGTTTTTTTGCTGGGCATGTAGCTTACGCTCCTTTTTTATTGTTTTTTGCAAAAAATAAGCCCCTGTAATAAAAATTAAAAGAAACACCGCTCCTTCGCTTAATATCATAGCTTTCTTTTCTGGCCGGGCTTGTATCAATAATGAAGCCCACCAAACCAATTCTGCCAGAACATACACAGCAAGAAAGTAAAATATTATTAAGGGTTTCTTCATACGTTAGCGACAACAATTTTTTGAAAGCCTATCTGCGCTTAATTTAACTATTTTTTTGAAAAAACGATATCCAGGCTGTCGAAAATTGCCCGCTTCGCCTTTTCCAATTCGGTTTTATTATGCGCAGCAGATACAAAGCCTACTTCATATCCTGAAGGGCCCAGATAAATACCACGGTTTAAAAGTTCCCGATGAAAAACTTTGAATTTTTCCATACCCGCAGCATCTATATCTTCTGCTTTCTGAATTTCTTTATCTGAAAAAGCAAACCAAAAAATCGAACCGATAGAAAACACCTTGAATTTATAATTTTTGGCTGCCGCAAACCGCTGAATAGAATCTGTAAATTCCTGAGCCTTACTATTCAAATCTTTATAAAATCCGGAGCGCAGCAATTCTGTTAAAGTAGCAATCCCTGCTGACATGGCTACGGGATTTCCAGATAATGTCCCAGCCTGATAAACCGGCCCGTCGGGAGAAATATTACCCATAATTTCTGCGGAAGCGCCATAAGCGCCAACTGGCAAGCCTCCGCCAATTATTTTACCATAAGTAATAATGTCTGGCTTAATATCATAATATTTTGCAGCTCCTTCAAAACCTAAGCGAAAGCCTGTAATTACTTCATCAAAAATCAGTAAACTTTGATTCTCTGCAGTGATATTACGTAAAAACTGAATAAACTCTTTATCCTGAATAAGCAAACCGTTATTGGCTGGCACACCTTCAATAATTACTGCTGCAACTTCTCCGCTAAACTGTTTAAATGCTTGTTCAACGGCCCTTTTATCATTTAATGGAACTACAATGGTTTCATCAGCAAAAGACTTTGGCACGCCCGCAGACGATGTTTCACCAAAGGTCACCAATCCGGATCCGGCTTTTACAAGCAGAGAATCTACGTGTCCGTGATAACATCCTTCAAATTTTAAAATTTTATCACGCTTTGTATAGCCTCTGGCCAGGCGAATAGCTGACATTACTGCTTCAGTTCCGGAGCTGACAAAACGTATTTTTTGTATTAATTTATTATTCTTCAGAATAAGTTCTGCAAGCTCGTTTTCCAGGGCGGTTGGAGCACCAAAACTCATTCCTTTTTGCATTACTTCGATAACTTTCTCACGAATTTTAGGGCTATTATGGCCTAAAATAAGCGGTCCCCATGAGCAACAGAAATCAGTAAACTGATTCCCATCTGCATCCCAAATATAACAGCCATCTCCTTTATCAATAAAAAGTGGCGTTCCGTAAACAGATTTGAATGCTCTTACCGGAGAATTAACTCCACCAGGAAAATAAGTCTTAGATTTTTCATAAAGTTCAGCAGATTTTTCGCGTGAAATATCAGGCTTTCCTAAAGATGAAACAGGTATTTCTTCTTCGCTGGAAAATATTTTTTTTATAGAGTCGAGCATGTTAAAATCAAAATTCAAAAGCCTAAACTCAATAGAATTCAGACTTAAAATACATTCATTATATTTTTAAATGGCGAGCCAGTGAGGACCAATCCTCCCGCTACTGCATCCATCCTTTTTCAAGGATCTCTTTAGCATGATAGGTAATGATAATATTAGCACCGGCCCTTGCAAAAGCATACATGTTTTCCATCGTCACTTTTTCTTCATCAACCCATCCGGCCTTAGCCGCAGCTTTTACCATCGAGTATTCGCCTGAAACATTGTAACAAGCGACCGGCAGATTAGTGTTTTCTCTTAAACTTTTTATTATATCCAGATAGGCCAAAGCTGGCTTCACCATTAAAATATCGGCACCTTCTTCTTCATCTAAAAAAGCTTCTCTCAAGGTTTCGTTCGGATTACGAAAATCCATTTGGTAAGCCTTTCTATCGCCTTTACCGGGTGCAGAATCAGCTGCTTCTCTAAAAGGTCCGTAATAAGCAGAAGCGAATTTGACGCTGTAGCTCATTATACCTGTATTAACCAATCCATTTGCATCCAACTTTGAACGAATACCGGCAATCCGCCCATCCATCATATCGGAAGGCGCAATCATATCTGCTCCGGCTTGTGCATGACTTAATGCCATTTTCGACAATACTTCTACGGTTTCATCATTATCCACATACTCGCCGTGTATGATTCCGCAATGTCCATGAGTAGTATAAGCACAAGTACAAACGTCGGTAACAATAAACAAGTCTTGTCCGAACGCGCTTTTTAACTCGCGAACAGCACTGGCAACTACCGAATTATCGTTATAAGAAGTACTGGCATCTTCAGACTTTTCTTCTCCAACCCCGAATAACAATACTTTATTAATACCCAGCTTAAGCGATTGCTCCACATCTTTTACCAAAGTATCAGATGAAAAATGATTAATGCCAGGCATTGCGTCAATTCCATGGCTCACATTTTTTCCAGGAACCACGAAGTAAGGATAAATGAACATATCCTTTGACAAACGTGTTTCAGCAACCATTTCACGAATTATGGGTGATTTTCTTAATCTTCTGGGACGAATATTCATATCAGACTTTGGTTGAATTAATAGTAACAATAAAGGCTTAAAGCCCAAATACTGCTTCAGCAAGGCCAATCTCGTCTGGAGAGTACGGAAGTGTATATTTAACTCCCATTTCATCAAACTTTCTGCCGGTAGAACGCCCGATACAAATTACTTTCTGCTCTGGCTGTAATAAGTTACCGGCAAAATAGGCCTCCACGTTAGACGGGCTTGTAAAAATTAATACATCAGCATAAGAAGGTTCAATATCATCTTCCATTATGGTTTCATAAACAGGAAGTTCAACTATTTTAGTTTCGGCTGAAAGAGCTTTTTGTATCGTTCTCAACGAATCTTTAGCGCCCGGAAACAATACAGTCTGACCATTAGCCAATTCTGCAAACTCTAGGGCGATGTCTACAGTATCGATACCTTCCTCTTCTCCATTAAAATCCGGAACACGTCCAAACCGCCGCAGGGCATCTTCAGAACCACGCCCCAATACTCCTAATTTTGTTTTTTTAGAAAGTAATGGTTCTAGTTTGAAGAAATATTCAATTGCATTTTTACTACTGAAAAATATCCAGTCAATATGCTTTAAAATATATGAATCTAATTTATTTATGGTAGGAAATGTACGTATCAACGAACGGCCATCTATCTCAATATTGTGCTTTTGAAGAGCATTTCTGAAATAACTGGTTTCAGAAATTTCTCTTGTAATAAATACCTTGGCAGGAAACTTTCTATCAGTAGAAAACTTAGATACAATTTTTTCTGCAAGGCCTTCAGTACTTTCAGACTCGATAAATAATCTATCCGGAAAAGATTCTGCTTCTTCTGCCTTTGCTGTCCAGACCTGAAAAACGCCTCCCTCTTTACGACAATAGCAGCCCAAAGGCATGTGGCATCCGCCATTAAAGAGATTTAAGACTTTCCGTTCAACGGATATTTCTTCGGCAACATCTTTATTATGTATCCGTTGCAGCAATTCAATTATTTCAGGATCGCTTTCGCGGGTCTGAATAGCAAGAACACCTTGAGCAGGCGAAGGAACAAACTCCATCGGTTCTAGTTCTTCTACATAAAACTCGCTTAAATCGATACCCAAACGCTGTACTCCGGCTTTTGCTATCATTATTGCATCGTAATCTTCATCGCGAAGCTTTTGAATGCGGGTAGGAATATTTCCGCGAAGATCTTCAACTTCAAGATCCGGACGATAGGATAATAATTGAGCTTTACGCCGATTTGACGAAGTTCCAACCATTCCGCTAAATTTAACAGATAGTTTCTGTTTAATATCCACACAATCTTTTAAAATCAGCAACAGCTCATGTGGATCTTCACGTTCGGATACAGCCGCAATAGTCAGGCCCGGAGGATGTTCTGTAGGCAAATCTTTGTGAGAATGAACAGCAATATCAATAGACCCGTTTAAAAGCTCTTCTTCTAGTTCCTTAGTAAAAAAGCCCTTTCCTTCTAATTTATCTAAACGAAGATTCAGAATACTGTCGCCCTGTGTTTTTATAATTTTCAACTCAGCATCGACACCAGATTCAGAAAGTTTATCTTTAACATGATTAGCTTGCCAAAGCGCAAGATCACTGCCACGGGTTCCGATGATAAGTTTTTTATTCACAGTAAAATTAAATTGAAATACAGGATTAGGTTAACTGTTATTTACCAATATTTTCTTTGCCATAACCATTGGAACGCTAATATATTTCTTTTCCATGTAGTTCATAACCTTTTCAAGCACTTCACGGGAATTGGTATCCAATTGGTCTATATCACTTGCAAAAACCGAATTAATGGCTCTGCTTCTAATTTCTTTAATTTTGATAGGAACATCCCGCATTGCCAACTCTATTTGTCTTTGCTTTAGCAACGGCTTAAATTCATTTATACCCTGTTCTATAATTTGTTCTGCATGTACCTGCTCCTGGTAGCGTTCCTGCATATTTAAATTAGCTACTTCCTGCAAGCTTCTTACTTCAATAAAATGAACAGGATTCGAATCTAAAACTTCCTGTGCGGTATCGTTTGGAATAGCAAGATCCACAATTACCTTTTTACCTGTTTCGCCATTTAAAAGGGAATGGTAAACTTCTTGTGTAATTATAGGATTAACAGCGCTGGTACACGTAATTATTACATCAAATCCGGCCTTATAACTTGAGAGTTCAGCAAGATTGTATGCTTCGCCATTCAAATCTTTAGCAAGGCTTTCCGCATTTTCCAGTGTCCGGTTAAAAATTGCAAAATTTGAATATTTATGCTTTTGGAGATATTTACAAATATTTTTGTTCGTTTCGCCTGCACCGATGATTAAAATCCGTGAGTTTGAACACATATTCAAATCGCGTAATTTGCGGTAAGCAAGGGATACCACAGAGATTGGATTTTTGGAAATCTTGGTTTTAGTATAAACTTCTTTGGCTATTTTAACAACATGGTTCATAACCAATCGCATAAAATCATTGGTAAGCCCAGCTTTTCTACACGTTTCATAAGATTTTCTAACCTGAGCCAGTATTTCTTTTTCGCCAACAACTAAACTTTCTAAAGAACAAGAGATACGAAGTAAATGATTAAAAGCAAGCTCGTCTTCATAAATACTTACTTTACCCACAAATTCATCTAATTTTTCGTAGGGAATACAAAAGCTTAATGATGCAATGAATTCTTTTATAAAGTCCGGGGTCAGCTCCTGCGATGCTGAAAAAACAAATTCAACCCTGTTACAGGTACCGATATAAAATATTTCAGGGATATCAAACTTCTCCCTCACTTCGTCCAATCGCTCAACTAATGTCTGATTACAGATCACCAGTTTCCCCAATTCCTTTAAATCTATCTGCTGATGAGTGAATGCTAAAACTTTTAAATGCTTCAAAGCTTGAAAGTATCTTTAAAAAACCCAAAACAAAGGTAAATAATAAGCGTCCACCCCGTTGTCATTCCTTTGTCAAACAGAAGTATTTAGAACGCTTTTAAATAGAACCCGGGCTTAAACGCTATTAAAATATCCTAAAAGGATGAAAAAAAGGCGAAAAGTAAAAAAATAATTTAAAAATTATCCTAAAACAATAATTTACATTTTATTTGTGTAAATTATAAGATTTCATCCACACTTTATGAACAATACCTTACCCTCTGAAGACTTAATAGACATAGTGCAGAATGCTCCGGGCTTCCTTTTATGGCAAATTGAAATGTGCTGGCAGAGAATAATTAATAAGGCACTGCAGAAATTAGACCTTACTTACACACAATTTATTGTTTTATCTACATGCTGGGAATTAGCAAAAAATAACAAATCGGTTTATCAGCATCAGGTAGCAAAGCATTCTAAGATAGACAGGATGATGACTTCAAGAATATTATCCAGCCTCGAAAAAAAGGAGTACCTTACACGTCTTAAAATTGATGGTGATGCCCGGGCAAAACGCGTAATATTAACTGCAAAAGGCGATAAAGTGTTAAATTTATCCCTCAAAATAGTATCGGAGGTAGAAACGGATTTCTTCGCCCCACATGATAAAGGCTTTACTCAATCCATGAGCAGGATATTGTCGGCCTGCAAATAAATATTAAGATGCTTAATTATAATTATATCATTTCTGGTGCCTCAGACAAAGCAATACATGTAGATTTAACCACATCTGATATCAAAAAAGCAACTCCATTAGTAATATTTGTACATGGGTTTAAAGGCTTTAAAGATTGGGGAACGCATAATTTTGTTGCTGGGTATTTCGCTCAGCAAGGACTTGATTTTTTAAAATTCAATTTTTCTCACAATGGAATAAGCAAAGATGGCAGTGACCAATTTAATGATCTGGAAGGATTTGCTACGAATACATTTTCTAAAGAGTTATTTGATTTAAATCAGGTTATTGATTTCGCTGTTAGCGAAGAAAAATTTGTCAAGCCTTCGCACATCTATTTAATCGGCCATAGCCTCGGCGGAGGTATCAGCATTATTCACACAGCAGAAAACAGAATAATAGAGAAATTAGCCACTTGGGCTTCCATAAGTAGTTTTAGAAATTTATGGAGTATTGAACAGGAAAAAATATGGAAAGAAAACAAGGTCTTATATTTTGCAAACTCCAGAACCAATCAGCAAATGCCCATTTACTCTACCTTGCTGGAAGATCTGAATCGAAATTATGAGAGGCTGAATATACTTTCATCGGCAAAACGCATCTCTCAGCCCTGGCTAATCATCCATGGCGAAGAAGATCCTGCTGTCAATTACAATCATGCTCAGGAGCTTCACAAACAACAAATTAACAGCAAACTGATGCTTATTAAAAATGGCGATCATGTCTTTGGCGCAAAACATCCCTGGGAAGAATCGGAATTACCCGACGCACTTAGATGTGTATGTGATGCAACTATAGCTTTTTTCAAAAATAATACCTGATTATATTGGGCTTTAAAGAATTCCTTAAAAGTATTATGGTATTTCACAATCAAATTGCTATTTTTCAAGTTCAGGAAAGTATATGAAACAGGTTGAAGATTCGGAAATACTTGAATTATTTAATAATGAGCGCACAAAAAATGAAGCGTTTAGTCTTCTTGTAAAAAAATATCAGCAAAAAATTTACTGGCACATCCGGAGAATGGTTATAAACCACGATGATGCAGATGACTTAGTACAGGATACTTTTGTAAAAGTGTGGAAATATTTAGGAAATTTTAGAAACGATTCCCAATTATATACATGGCTTTACCGGATAGCATCAAATGAATGCATTACCTTTTTAAATAAGAAAAAGCAAAAAAACAATATTTCCATGGAGGAAATGCCTTATGACTTATCTGACACACTTGCCGACAGCATTAGGATAGATGGTGATAAAATTCAATTGAAACTCCAGCAAGCTCTTATTACGTTGCCTGAAAAGCAACGCTTAGTTTTTAACATGAAATATTATGATGACATGAAATACGAAGAAATTTCTGAAGTATTAGGGACAAGTGTTGGAGCTTTAAAAGCCTCATTTCATATTGCAGTAAAGAAAATAGAGAATTATTTATTAAATAATGATTAAACTATTTTTGAATAAAACATTCAATATAGCATGGATTTGAACGAAATGAATGAGAATTGGCAAAAGCAGGCGCCAATGCTTGCAGTGATAGAGAAAGAAAATCCTTTTTTTGTGCCATCCGGATATTTTGAAAAAATGGCAGATCAGATACAATCTCAAATCACTGTCAATCAATTTGATACCAATAATACAATTTTAGAAATCCCGGAGAACTACTTTAACAAACTCGAAGATCAGATATTTTCAGCCATCAAACTGGAACAGCTAAAAGAAACTACTGCATCTGAAATATTTACCGTTCCGGAGAGTTACTTTAATATACTTGAAGAGAAAATAACTTCCAAAATACATACAGGAAACGGTAATAATTCACAATCGAAAGTAAAAGCAATTTTTTCTACATGGATTACTTACGCTGCAGCTGCTTGTATTATGGCATTTATAGGTGTGGGTATATACTTAAACACGAAAAGCAGTGATATAGAATCACAATTTTCACAGTTACCTTCTGATGATATAATTAATTACCTTCAACTTTATAGCGATGCCGGTGACGCGCCGATAATATTAGAGAGCCTAGATAATGAAATTGAGCTTTCTGATATAAACTCAAAAATATCAGATCAGGACATTATAAAATACCTGGAATTAAATTTATAAAATGAAAATTTGGATATATAGTATACTATTAAGTATAGCATTTTCACTGCCTCTATCAGCTCAGCCAGGCACTAACAATATTGAATCGGTAAAAATAGCATTTATAACTCAAAAGCTGGATTTAACCATAGAGGAATCGAAACGATTCTGGCCGGTTTATAATAATTATCAGCAAGAATTGCAACAGCTTGTAACAGCCAAAAATGAGCAACGAAAAAATATTAAAGGCAGCTCCGACAATAATCTTCCAGTTGATGAATTAAAAATTGATAGCGAGATTCTTGAGTTAAGAAAACGTTATAGTCAGGAGTTTAACAAAGTTCTGCCCAAGCAGAAAGCAGCTTTAGTTTTCTCTACCGAACGTGAATTCAGGCAAGAATTGATTGAACATCTTCAAAAAAGAAAACAAAAGAATTAAAATACAAAAGCCTCAAACCCATGAGGCTTTTGTATTTTTGTGACATGTTAAATCTCAGGCAACTATTTTTGCTTAATAATGCACAAACATCTACAACGCCACGCTTATTAGAAATCGAACATGCTGAGGGCATGTATCTATATGGAACTTCCGGCGAGAAATATATGGATATGGTTTCAGGCTTTGCTGTTAGTAATGTTGGCCACAGGCATCCACACGTTGTTCAGGCGATAAAAGATCAGGTTGACCGCTATATGCACCTGTCTGTATATGGAGAATTCGTTTTGTCTCCCCAAGTGCTGTTCGCACAAAAACTCGTTTCCCTTCTGCCGCCGGAGCTTGATTCTGTATATTTCGTAAACTCAGGCGCTGAAGCTACAGAAGGTGCATTAAAATTGGCTAAACGGTTTACGGGACGGAGTAAAATCATTTCCTGTAATAATGCTTATCATGGAAGTACCCATGGCGCTTTAAGCGTTATGGGCAATGAGTATTTTAAAGAGGCTTATGGCCCATTACTTCCTGATATATTCTTTATAAATTTTAATGAACCAAAAGATTTAGACCTGATTGATACCGATACAGCCTGTGTTATTTTAGAAACCATTCAGGGAGAAGCGGGAATTCGGGTGCCGCATGCTTCCTATTTAAAAGCACTAAGAAAACGTTGTACAGAAACTGGCACATTACTTATTCTGGATGAAATTCAAACAGGATTCGGGCGAACCGGAACATTATTTGCGTTTGAGCACTTTGGAATTATTCCCGATATCCTCTTACTAGCAAAAGGTATTGGCGGTGGAATGCCAATTGGATCTTTCATTTCCAGTACTCATATTATGCGGGCCCTTGCAGAAAACCCAATTTTAGGACATATTACTACATTTGGAGGTCATCCGGTTTGCTGTGCTGCTGGCTTAGCAACGATAGAAACGCTGCTCGATGAGCAAATGATGCTGGATATAGACAAGAAAGAAACACTTTTTCGCAAGCTTCTTGTTCATCCATTAATACGAGAAATACGTGGAAAAGGATTAATGTTGGCCATTCAGCTCGATACTTTCGAACAGGTTGAAAAGATAAGTAAAATTTCAACAGATAATGGTGTAATCATAGATTGGTTCTTGCATTGCGATACCGCTTTAAGATTGGCTCCGCCGCTCATTATTTCCGAAGAAGAAATAAAATCAGCTTGCTCTATTATCTTGGATGCTTTAAATCAGCTTGGCTCTTAGTGTAGGAAATCCTTCTTACGTTAAAAGAAAAAAGCATTATTTTCCCTTACATTCCATGTATCCAGCTAAATTGATATTGGAGAGTTTGAGGTTTTATTCGCTCTGCCAATCTGATTAATCGGTCCGGCAATTTCACAATATAGTCCCGCGCCCGTTCGCCGGTTTCATTTAATCCTTTAACCTGTTCAATTTCCCAATCAACTATTAGTTCTTTCAGTATATCAACATAATCTACTGCTGTATATACCTCTAATCGTTGAGCCGCATCGGCAAAATGGGTAAATGTTTCACCTGCTTTTTTCCCTAGTTCACGAAGAAAATGAGCTGGCATAACAATTTTTTTTCGCATCATATCTTCAAAAGCAATCATCACTTCGCTAGCATCAACCTGGAGTATCTGATAAATAAAATCTTTATATGCTTTTGCGTGTCGGGCTTCATCACCTGCGATAAAGCCACACATCTTAGACAATAAGGTATCACCGCCCTTTTTTGCTAAAGAAGCTACTCTCCTGTGTGAAACATTAGTAGCCAGTTCTTGAAAACTCGTATATATAAAGTTTCTATAAGGATCCCTATCTGTACCAATATCAAAACCATCAGCAATAAGGTATTGAGTAGAAATCTCCATCTGCCTCATATTAACCCGCCCAGACAGGTATAAATATTTATTCAATAAATCACCATGTCTATTCTCTTCGCCTGTCCAATGGCGTAACCATTTCATCCAGCCGCCTTCTTCATCTTTAGAAACACCCTCTACCGTTGCCAGCCATGATTCATAAGTAGGCAGAGCTTCTTCCGTTATAGTATCACCAATTAAAACAGCAAAGAAATCATAAGGCAATGCACTGGCAGCCTCTTGCAATTCTTTAACTTCCTGCAAGAAATTATCACTGCTTGAATCAGGTAAAAAATCTGCCGGTTGCCATATAGTATCAATAGGCTTTAGATAATTTCCAATATTATCCAACATATATTTTTCAATATGCTGCATTACCTCTCTCCTTGAACCGTAATTAATGTTCATGCTATAGTTTAAAACACAAAGATAATTATTCTCGTTAAAAATTCTTATCGTACTGTAATGAACCACTTCAAGTTATTATATACTCACAATTTATTTCATAAACAAAAAAAGCCCGTTAGCAATTGCTAACGGGCTTACTTATACTGTTTAATCAGAATAAGATTTGGCACCGACCTACTCTCCCACGTGTTACCGCAGTACCATTGGCTCTGGCG